>ERZ1035006.548-NODE-548-length-29290-cov-23.966581_pt1 | contig 29290 bp, 21 predicted proteins | sample MGYA00520694_ERZ1035006 | MGnify/ENA primary metagenome ERZ1035006 (study PRJEB33766, sample SAMN09781746) | gut metagenome | biome: gut microbiome | host: Homo sapiens | place: Madagascar | study: EMG produced TPA metagenomics assembly of the PRJNA485056 data... | reverse complement strand
TTATATTTATTTTTGGGAAGAAATCATTAACCCCAAATATGCAAGCCTATGAAAGCTGTATGCGGTCTTGACGTGCACAAAGATAGATAAAATGTTAGTTATTAGTTGCTTTTTTTGTAGAAGAGGGCTGGCAGAGAGGTGCGAAGTGTAGAGAATAGTTGCCGTTTGCGTCCGCCGTCTGATCGGTTTGCGTCCGCCGTCTGATCGGATTGCGTTCGCCGTCTGATCGGATTGCGTTCGCCGCCCGATTGGATTGCGTTCGGTGTCCGATGACTTAAGTCCTACGTTTGGGCGACTTTCCTTGACACTTTCCATTGCCCGCAGTCCACTTCTTGCTTATTTAAAACCTACTACTTATGCTTTAATGTGTTAGAACTTCCGACCCACGCTGAGCGTGTATGCTAAAAAATATACGGCATCACGCCGACCGATTACTCGCACGGGTGATGCCGTATATACGTTTATTTCAGTATTTTGTAAAGTAGCCCTTTGCTACTTCAGGTTATAGACAGCGTATTTTGCCTTGCCTTTGACCATGACCTTGTTGTAGGGCTTGGTCGGGAATACAAGGTTGGTCATAGCCATACGACCTTCTGCGTCGAACGCCTCGATGCTGCAGCGGTCGATGAACACTCTGAGCTGAGTCATCTTGCCGTGAACCGGAGCCGTTGTGACGGCAGAGAAGTCGTCGCTGAAGTCCTTCAGTCCGCTCTTTGAGCGGTCGACGGTGAACGTGCGAATCTTGTCGTCGTAAACCATCACCACCTTCTCGCCCTTTTCGTTGAAGAGAGTGATTGTGGCTGTGCCCTTGAGCGTTACGACCATTTCGCACGACTCGCTCAGCGTCTTTGTTGACTTCTTCGGGCGCGCCGCCGTCATCTCAGGCGACGGTGTTACGCCGCAATATGTGTTGCCTTCGTACTCGTAGAGGTCGAGGTCGCGCGGAATTGAGTTGCCCGAGCGATACTGCATTGTAGGCACCTGATTGGCATACTGCCAGTTGCTCATCCATGCCATAGCCACGTGGCGACCATTGGGCGCATTGTCGAAGGTTACGGTGGCGTAGTGGTCCTTGCCGTAGTCCATCCATCGTGTCACTTCGGGAGCCGTCTCGCATGTGAACTTCTTACCGTCGAAGTCGCCTACGAAGTACTGTGTAGCCGAACCACCGAACGGGCCGCCGGGGTTGATGTTGCAGATGAGGAGCCACTTATATGTGTCGGTGCCGCGCACGCGCAGTTTCATAAGGTCGGGGCACTCCCATACGCCGCCGTGGTTGCCGTATTCGGCACCGAACTGGCTCTCGAGCTTCCAGTCCTTAAGGTCGTCAGACGAGTATATGTTCATGTGCTGACCCTCGGCAAGAATCATGTTCCACTTCTTGATATCCTCATTCCAGAACATGTGCGGGTCGCGGAAGTCGGGTGCGCTGCTTGTGATTATGGGGTTGCCCTCGTGTTTTGTGAACGTCATGCCGTTGTCGTTGCTGTAGGCGAGGCTCTGCGTCTGGCTCTCGCCAGCCGATGTGTACATAGCCACTATGGCATCCTTACCGAATCCGGCAGTATTGTTGTGGTCTACCACAGCCGAACCAGAGAATATAGTGCCCCATGCGTCAGGCTCTACAGCCTCGCCCTCGAACTTCCAGTGCAGAAGGTCGGTAGACGTAGAGTGACCCCATGTCATGTTCTCCCACTGCGATCCGTACGGGTTGTACTGGAAGTAGAGATGCCATACGCCGTCCTTGTAGAACATGCCGTTCGGGTCGTTCATCCATCCGTAAGTAGGAGTGTGGTGGTAGACGGGGCGATATTGCTCACGGTTGGAGAGGTCGAGCGAGTCGGCGTACTTCATGTTCTTCCAGCAGGTGAAGCTCGCGATGCCGCCATCGTTGCGGTAGGTGCCGTTCACGTGGATGTCGAAAGAGATATTGCTGCTCTCCTTATACTCGTCGAGGACGAACGGCACATAATAGTCGATGTGGTTCGAAGCCAGACGTATGTTGAACGCCTTCACCTGGTTGTTGCTGTCTATGACCTTCACGTTGCACATCTCAGCCTTCTCCTGCACTGGCAAGAGCAGGTATTTCTGCGATTTGTCAACACGATAGATGCAGTGGTTGCCACTGAGAAAACGAGTCTGCTGCGCCGAGGCTGTCATTGCAAGTCCTACGAGGAGCGACGCTGCCGCTGTACGGCTGAAGAAAGATTTGTTCATATTTTATATAGGTTTTTAGAATAATCGAAATTGCCGAGCCGGTAGACTCTCGGCTTTTGCTGCAAAATTAAGCTATATATCTAAATCTGTATGCCATTTATGTTTCATAAAATTGTAGAAAACAGCGTATGAAACAAATCTTACACTAATTGTTTAAAATATTACTTATAGATTTCGATAAATTACTTAACTTTGCTAACGAAAGCATTAAAACCTTACATGTATTTATGAAAACCAGAATCTTTAATACATTATTTATATTATTTGCGACGCTTGTTACGCTCAGCGGTTGCACCACCAACTATAAATATAAGATAGGTGTGTCGCAGTGTGTAGGCGGACGATGGCGCGAGAAAGCCAACGTAGAGATGCTCTCGGCGCAACACCTCTACGACAATGATGTGAAGGTGATAATAAAGAATGCCGATAACAACAACGAACGCCAATGTTTGCAGATAGACAGTCTTGTGGACGAAGGTGTCGACTTGCTTGTGGTTTCGCCTAATGACTACCATGCTCTGAATGGCAGTCTGCAACGCGCTCGCGAAAAGAACATTCCTATTGTTTTCTTCGACCGCACTACAGCATTGAAAGACTATACCGCTTATATCGGCGGCGACAACGTTGAGGCAGGACGCAAGATGGCGGAGTATGCAGTTTTGCTATGCCGTGACAGTGTTAAGACAGACGGACGACGCCCTATTGTGCTGGAGATGACCGGACCGCTCGCAATATCGCCTGCCGCACAGCGTCACGCCGGATTTAGCGAAGTCATCAGCAACAATCCGTCAATCGACTATCGCCATTTGCCAAGTCAATGGTCGTATGACGACTGCAAGCGCATTATGCGTGAATGGCTGGAGAATGGCAAGGCGGTAGATGTAGTGTTCTGTCATAGCGACCTTGCTGCTGTGGGAGCTTACGAGGCTGCAAAAGAGTTGCACAAAGAGCGTGAGATACGCTTTCTTGGCATCGACGGACTGCCGGGCGAGGGTCTTGACGCTGTGCAGAACGGACAACTCGCCGCGTCGTACATCTATCCTACGCATGGCGAGGAAGTGATAGCTCTCGCTCTGCGCATACTTGAGGGTAAGCCGTTCGAGCGTACGAACAACCTGAAAAGCATTGTCGTGACACCGCAAAACGTAGCCGACATAGCGCTTAGCAGCAGCTCGCTGATGAAGCAGAACCGGTACCTTGCCACTATACAGTCGAAACTCGAAACGTATCTCGGCTTTTATCATCTCCAGCGCACGCTGCTCGCTGTGGCATTCCTCGTTATTCTGCTGCTTGCTGTAGCTGTTTTCACAACATGGCGTGCTGTGAAAGCCACACGTCGTGCCAACCGTCGAATGCGCGAACTGAATGATGAGCAGACTCGATTCTTCACAAACGCATCGCATCAGTTGCGTACTCCGCTCACGCTTGTAGCCGGACCGGTCAACCAACTCGCAGAGGGCAAGGGCGACCGGCAGCAGCTCGTGGGTATCGTGCAGCGCAACGTAGAACAGTTGCAGCGCCTTGTGGGCGATGTGCTGCTGTTCCGTCGCGAGAACAGCGCTACTGTTGATGACACCACTGTAACTACCGACGAGCAACTCTTAGCAAGTCGCAAGGCTGTGCAGGAGAGTCGTCACGACACACTTATCAACGACAATGCCGAGGAACTCGCCACGGTGCTCATCGTCGACGACAACGTCGACATGCGAGCCTATCTGCGCACGCTGCTGCTCGACCGCTACTATGTGATAGAAGCTGCCGACGGACAGAGCGGACTGAAGCTCGCAGTGGAGAGCGTGCCCGACATCGTAGTGTCGGACGTGATGATGCCCGTAATGGACGGACTCGCCTTCTGCACCCGTCTTAAGCAACATGAGGCAACAAGTCACATTCCCGTATTGCTGCTTACAGCACGCAGCAGCGAGCAACAGCACATCGAAGGATTGCAGACCGGTGCTGACATATACATGACAAAGCCGTTCAGTGCCGACCTGCTGCTTGCCAACATTGCGTCGCTGCTTGCCAACCGTCAGAAGCTGCGCCAACTGTTCAACACTCAACACCTCAACACCACACCATCTCCGCTCGGCTTTTGCCGCTTGCCAGAGCAAGAACACCTCACCACTCAAAACTCCCCTTCGCCCGACCGTCGCTTCCTCGATACCTTCCTCAAGGCAATGGAGAAGCACATGTCTAATACCAATCTCAAGATAGAAGATTTGGGCGACGAAGTAGGACTCTCGCGTGTGCAGCTCTATCGCAAGGTGAAGGCGCTTACGGGCATGACTCCTGTTGAGATTTTGCGCGAGACACGACTCAAGTGCGCCATGCAGTTGCTCAAAACAACAGATAAAACAGTATCAGAAATAGCTAACGAAGTGGGGTTTGCCACCCCTGGCTACTTCTCCTCATGCTTCAAAAAGCAGTATGACAAGTATCCGACAGATGTCAGAGAGGAGATGAAGGTTTAGCTTTTCGTTACAAAATATGAAAAAAACTCAACGTTTTTGACTATTTAGTCAACGATTGTTGCATGTAACATGAGTGATATTTTGTGAACGATTCATGAAATATCACTCATTTCTTGTTTTATAACTTTGCAACCGTAAAACTTAAACCCAAAACAAAAAACGTAAAACTTATGAAAAAAGCAAAAGTAGCTTTAGTAGGTATGCTCATGCTCGCTGGGTCAGGCGCATATGCTCAGACCAACGGCATCGGTGGAACAGTGACCGACAACGCCGGTGAACCTATTATCGGTGCATCGGTTAAGGTTAAGGGCGCCAAGAACATGGGTACAGTGACGGATATCGACGGCAACTTCAAACTTGACGTGAAGCCAGGCGAAACCCTTATCATCTCTTATATAGGTTGCAAAGACCAGGAGGTGAAGGCAGGCGAAAACCTCAAGATTGTGCTTCAGGACAACTCAGAGGTGCTCGGCGAAGTGGTAGTAACGGGTTATCAGGTGCAGCGCAAGGCCGACTTGACGGGTTCTGTATCTGTAGTAAGCACAAAAGATCTCAAGTCGACAGCCGACACAGATCCTATGCGTTCGCTTCAAGGCAAGGTGCCGGGCATGACTATCACCACCGACGGTTCGCCAATTGGCACCGGTACGGTTCGCATTCGTGGTATCGGTTCGTTCAATTCTTCTCAAGATCCTCTCTTTGTTATCGACGGTGTGCCTACCACCACAACCCTCAACTCGCTCAACATGAACGATATTGAGAGTATGCAGGTGCTCAAGGATGCTGCTTCGGCATCTATCTATGGTTCGCGTGCTGCCAACGGCGTAATCATCATCACCACAAAGCATGGCAAGAAGGGTAGTAAGCTGAATGTCGACTTCTCAGCAAACCTTACTGCTCAGTTCTACAACTCGCAGTCGATGATGAAGCTCTGCAACACCTCAGAGTATGCAACGGCAATGGCTCAGGCTGCACTCAACGATGGTCTTGACCCCGTGGCTTATGCTCACAACTATGGTCTTGACTTCAAAGCCTCTACCGGCCGCACCATCAAGGCATACGATCCTGCCTCAAAAAGCTATAAGACATATACCGTAAACGGTGCATACGACGGCTATATCAATGCAAAGAAAACAATGCGACTGTCGGACACCGACTGGCTTGACGAGATTTCGCGCACCGGTTTCATGCAGAACTACGACCTCTCTCTGTCGGGTGCCACCGACAAGTTCACAGGTCTTTTCTCGGCAGGATACAAGAAGAACGACGGTATCTTGAAGTATTCTAACTTCGAGAACTTCTCTGCCCGATTTAACTCTACATACAATGTGAACAAGATTGTAAGTGTAGGCGAGAACGCTACGGTTACTTACTCGAAGCAGGTAAATAGCGCACCGATGGAGAATGCGTTGAAGATGTCGCCTACGGTGCCCGTATACGAAGAAGACGGCACTACATTCGCTGGTCCGGTGGGTGGTATGAGCGACCGTCAGAACCCTCTGCGCGAGATGTACATGAACCGCGACAACGCACAGAAGATATGGCGTGTGTTCGGCAATGCCTATGTAGATGTGAAACCGCTGAAGGGCCTTGTGCTCCGTTCTAATTTCGGTCTCGACTACTACCATTCGTTCATTCGCTCGATGAACCACACGTTCAAGTCGGACATCGTGAACAACGACATACCAAGCACCACACTCTCTGCCCACGACGACGTGCGCTGGACATGGAGTAACACAGCCAACTACAACTTCAAGATTGCACGCGACCACGACTTCACGGTGCTTGCTGGTATGGAATTGCACAAGCAGACCGTAGAGGATATGGGTGCGTATGCCCAGAGCTTCGTGATAGAGGACAAGGACTATATGTGGCCCGATGCCGCTACGGGTATTGAGCGCGCTACGGGTATCGGTTCCGGCTACTCGCTGGCTTCGTTCTTCGGTAAGGTCGACTACAACTGGCAGGATCTTATCCTTGCTTCGTTCACCATACGTCGCGACGGCAGCTCGCGTTTCGGCAAGAACAATCGCTATGGCAACTTCCCTGCAGCTACTTTGGGCTATCGTCTTTCGAAGAACCTCAAAGCAAACTGGATTGACGATATTAAGATTCGTGCCTCATGGGGTAAGACTGGTAACCAGGAGATTTCCAACACAGCTCGCTATGGCTTGTATGTAGCCGACTACGGATTAGACCGTGTTACATCTACTGCTTACGATATCTATCGTCAGGGTACAGGCATCTTCCCGTCAGGTTTCCGCGCAACTCAGACCGCGAACGACAACTTGAAGTGGGAGACAACAATACAGTATAACGTTGGTGCCGACTTCTCTTTGCTCAACCAGCAACTCTACGGATCGGTAGACGCATATATTAAGGATGTAAAGGACATGCTTATCTCGCCGGCATTCCTCGGAGCAGTGGGCGAGGGCGGTTCCACATGGTCGAACGGTCCGTCGCTTCGCAACGTGGGTATGGAGGCAAGCGTGGGCTACCGCCACATCACGAAGTATGGTCTGCGCTACGACGTGACTGCCAACATCGACTTCTTCCGCAACAAAGTGACGTATCTGCCTTCTACCACAACCGGCTCGTATGCACACACAATGAAGGAGAACCTCGTGCAGTCGAAGAAGCCTTACGGCTCTATCGTGGGCTACGTTGTAGATGGACTCTTCCAGAACAGCGAGGAGGCAAAAGCCTCTGGTCAGCCTAACGCTCGTGTGGGCGGATTGAAGTATGCCGACCTCGACCACAACGGCACTATCGACGCAAAGGATCAGACATGGATATTCAATCCGGTGCCCGACTTCAACTGGGGTCTTAACGTGCAGCTCGGATACAAGAACTTCGACCTCTCTATGTTCTTCCAGGGAGTATGCGGCGTAGATGTTTACAACAACCAGAAATTCCAGACCGACTTCTGGAGCATCACCGACGCCGGAAGCAACAAGGGCAACCGTCTGCTTGGCGCTTGGACCGAGGATAACACTTCGTCTAAGATACCGGCGCTCACAACCAACAACACCGGTGACGAGGGACGCGCCTCTACTTACTTCGTAGAACACGGCAACTGGATGAAGCTCCGCACGCTGCAGCTTGGCTACAACTTCAGCGACTCGCTCCTGAAGAAGCTCCACATGACATCGGCTCGTGTATATGTTTCGGGTCAGAACCTCTTCACATGGAAGAGCAGCAGCTTCACTATCTCCGACCCCGAGAACCCCAACTGGGCATATCCTCACTCTTCATCAGTGTCGTTCGGACTGCAACTCAGTTTCTAAGGAGCTATTGATATTACAAAGAAGTCAAAACAATTTAAAGAATCAGAACAATGAAAAATTTATCTAAATATATATTTGCAGCGATGCTCACGCTCGGCACAGTAACATCGTGCAGCGATTTCCTCGACGATTCTCCGAAGGGCGTAGTCGATCAGGACAAGGCTTTCAAACTCCCCGACGATATGGTCAATTCGGCATACGCCATGCTCGGCGACTGCTGGTACTCTTATCCGTTCAATCTCTGGCCTTACGGCGATTTGTCGTCAGACGACTGTTTGAAGGGCGGATCGGGCACTACCGACACGGGCTATCATCCGATGGAGATTTGGTCGACCATGACTTCTACACCGGGCGAGTTCGACGAACTTTGGTATCGCCTCTACTGTGCTGTTAGCCGCTGCAACCGCGCTCTGCTCTCGCTTGAGCAGTATGGCGACAGCAAACTTGGCGAGGAGGTGACGAAGCAGCGTGTGGCAGAGGTGAAGTTCCTGCGCGCCCACTTCTACTTCAAGCTCATCACCATGTTCCGCCAGGTGCCTTGGATTGACGAGAACGTAATGAAGAACAATCTTCAGGAGAAGACCCGCAACGACGAGTTTACATACCAGGAGTTGTTCGGCAAGATAATAAACGACTTCAAGGAGGCTTACGACGTGCTGCCCGAGATGCAGAAAGAGCAGAACCGCGTCAACCGCGTTGCTGCTGCGGCATATCTCGCCAAGTGCTATCTGACGCTTGCCTACGGCGACGGCTACGAGGCAACCAACGGCTACGACCACATCAACAAGGAGTATATGCAGAAGGTGATTGAATACACAAACGTGGTGAAGAACTCGCCTTACTTCGGCTATCTTGAAGACTACGGCGACATCTTCCTGCCCGAACATAAGAACAGCAAGGAGAGTGTGTTCGCTGTGCAGACTTCCGACTACAAGGACGACAATACCACTTTCGGACGCGCCAACTGGAGCAACGTGCTCAACGGTGTTTGGGGAATGTGGTCGTGCGGATGGGACTTCCACAAGCCATCGCAGGACCTCGTGAACGCCTTCAAGACTAAGAACGGACTGCCCGAGTTTGACGACTACAACAAGCATATCGACTATCCCGTCAACGGCCAGCCGACCACCCAGAAATGGGATCCGCGTCTCTTCCACACCGTGGGTATGCCTACTTTCCCGTACAAGTACGAGAAGGAGTATACGCTCACAAAGGCTAACAGTCGCACACCGAACACTTACGGCTACTACTGCTCTATGAAGGAGGTGCCGCAGCGCTCTAAGGGCGAGACCTACAACGGCTCATGGCAGGCGTTCGCTATGAACGACTATGTGTTCCGCTTCTCCGATGTGATGCTCATGCGTGCAGAGGCTCTCATCGAGACCGACCAGCTTGCTGAGGCTCGCACCATAATCAACGACATTCGCCAGCGTGCGAAGAACTCTGTAGACAAGCACATCGCTTACGCCAAGGATCAGTGCGAGATAGCGCTCTATCCCGAGTCTTACTTCCAGAACAAGGAGACGGCACGCAAGTGTCTGCGCTGGGAACGCCGTCTGGAGCTTGCAATGGAGAACGGACGCTACTTCGACCTGCGTCGCTGGGGATTGGCTTCAAAGACTCTCAACGCCTACTTCGCAACCGAGAAGAACGACGTGTACGACGGACAGACATACGCTACGTATCTTAAGGATGCCCACTACACGGCTGGCAAGAACGAGTTCTACCCGATTCCTTACAACCAGCTCTACTATGTGCCTGGCTTGTATAAGCAGAACAAGAACTACTAAAAGGCGCCACCGATATTCGGAGTAAATATAAAAACCCTTAATACGAAAAAGCGGAGGATATCACACCTCCGCTTTCTTGTACTGTGTAAAGCGCAATAGCACGAATGTTGCATCTGTAGCAAATATGTTGTGCAATGCGATTATTACAACTTTATGTAACATAATTTTCGCTCTGCTCGGCACGTTTAGCGTAATTTTGCTGCAGAAATTAATTCTCAACTCAACTAATAACTAAAAGTTTCATACGCAATGAACAATTCCAATCAAAGCAAACTGACACTCATCCCGGTGATGATTACGTTCTTCACGATGGGCTTTGTCGACCTGGTCGGCGCTGTGTCAAACAACATGCAGGAAGACTTCGGACTCTCCGACTCTGCCGCCAACTTCTTCCCCTCGCTCGTGTTCTTCTGGTTCCTCATCTTCTCTGTGCCTACGGGCATGCTGATGAATAAGATAGGTAGAAAGAAGACCGTTCTGCTCTCAGTAGTAATCACGACATTGGCTGTGTTCCTGCCGCTCTTCGACAGCTTTATGCCTACAAAGGAGAGCCAGCTCTGGCTGATGTACATCTCTTTCTCGCTGCTCGGCATAGGCAACGCCATCATGCAGACCGGCATCAATCCGCTCGTGACGATGCTCGTGAAGGGTCACTTGGCTTCGACGCTCACCTTCGGTCAGTTCGTTAAGGCTATCGCTTCGTTCATCGCTCCGCTCATAGCTGCTTGGGGCGCTACCACTACAGCTCCTATCCTCGGACTCAGCTGGCGCATCCTCTTCTTGCTCTTCTTCGTTATAGGTATGGTGGCTACGCTGTGGCTCGGCATGACACACATCGAGGAAGAACCCATCGAAGGCAAGGCTTCTGGCTTCGCCGACTGTCTGAAGATGCTCGGTTCGCCTATCATCCTGCTCTCGTTCGTCGGCATCATGTGTCACGTGGGCATCGATGTAGGTACTAACGCCGTTGCACCGAAAGTGTTGTTCGAGCGTCTTGGTGGTGCCGGCGACTCGCTCAGCCAGTTTGAGTACGCTACGTCAATCTACTTCGCGTTCCGTACGCTCGGCTGCTTCACCGGCTCAATCCTTATGCGCAAGCTCAATATCCGCACCTTCTTCACAATCATCGTGCTGATGATGGCGCTCTCTATGGTCGGTTTGGTGTTCGGCACAGAGAATTGGGAGCTTTGGGCAGCTATCGCTCTCGTAGGCTACGGCAACTCTAACGTGTTCTCTATTGTCTTCTCGCAGGCTATGCTCTCTGCTCCGGAGAAGAAGAACGAGGTTTCGGGCCTTATGATCATGGGTCTGTTCGGCGGTACCGTCTTCCCGCTCCTTATGGGCTTCGCCAGCGACGCAGCAAAGTCAGCCGGCGCTCAGTATCCGCAGGTTTGGGCTGCTGCTGTGATGGCTATTGGCGTGCTCTATCTGCTCAGCTATATACCTAAAGTAAAGCAGAACTAAAGCCCCTCCCAACCCTCCCCGTCGGGGAGGGCTTAGTTAGCTTAAAAAGGCTTAGTTTGCCTTGGCTTAGAAAGGCTTAAGAAGGCTTAGAAAGGCTTAAACGCTGCCTTAGAAAGGCTTAAAAAGGCTTAGTTCGGCTTAAAATGCTCGGCTTATTCAAAAAATAATAACTGAAAACAATAAAACTATGGAAAAGAAATATGTAGTAGGACTCGGCGAGGCACTCTGGGACGTGCTTCCTGAAGGTAAGAAACTTGGTGGTGCACCAGCTAACTTCGCGTTCCACGCCGGTCAGTTCGGCTTGAACTCAATCGCTGTGAGCGCTCTTGGCGAGGACAAGCTCGCTGACGAGACCGTGCAGCAGCTCGAGGAGAAGGGCTTGCAGTATTGCATGCCGCGCGTGCCTTATCCAACTGGCACCGTGCAGGTGAAGCTCGACGACGAGGGCATACCTACATACGACATAAAGGAAAACGTGGCGTGGGACAATATTCCGTTCACCGACGAGGTGAAGGCTATCGCCGAGAACACAAAGGCTGTGTGCTGGGGCTCGCTCGCTCAGCGCAACGTGGTGAGCCGCGAGACAATCTACAAGTTCCTCGACGCTACACCTGCCGACTGCATGAAGATATTCGACATCAACCTGCGCCAGGACTTCTACACAAAGGATGTTATCTGTGAGAGCATGAAGCGCTGCAACGTTCTTAAGATCAACGACGAGGAGCTTGTGCTCATCGGCAGAATGTTCGGCTATCCGGGCTTGGACATCGAGAACAAGTGCTGGCTCATCCTCGGCAAGTACGACCTCGATATGCTCGTGCTCACCTGCGGCGTAAACGGCTCGTACGTGTTCACACCAGGCGAGATGTCGTTCCAGCCCACACCGAAGGTTGAGGTGGCTGACACCGTTGGTGCAGGCGACTCGTTCACGGGCACCTTCTGTGCTTCTATACTCGCCGGAATGACGGTGGCTGAGGCTCACGAGCGCGCAGTGAGAGTGAGCGCATACGTCTGCACGCAGAACGGCGCAATGCCCGTACTGCCTGAGGAGGTGAAGTAAAGTTCCTCGCAAAATTTGTTGTTAGAGTTAGAAGCCGGTGGCATCGTTGCCTCCGGCTTTTTCGGTTATATATTTTATGTATTGGCGTTGCGTTTCAGATTAAAGCAGTAACTTTGCAGCTAAATAGGAGGTATGGGCATCTTGCCCATACCACGCACCCACAAACGCTTTTAAAAGTAAAAAAGTAAAGAAGTAAAAACATATATGAAATCAATAAGCCGCATCCTTAAAGGCAACCCTACCGTGACAGAGAGCACGGTCTATTACGTGCTCGTCATCTGTTGCATATCTCACTTTCTGAACGACATGATACAGTCGATCATTCCGTCTATCTATCCTATCCTCAAGGACAAGTTCGACTTCTCGTTCGCGCAGATAGGTATCATAACGCTCGTCTTTCAGATGACATCCTCCATTCTGCAGCCCTTTACCGGACTGTCTGCCGACCGCCATCCGCGCCCCTATGCGCTCTCCGTCGGCATGTGCTTCACGCTCGCCGGACTGCTCATGCTTGCGTTCGCCGAGAACTATCTGCTCATACTGCTGGCTGTGAGCGTCGTGGGCTTTGGCTCGTCCATGTTCCACCCTACGGCGTCGCGCGTAGCACAACTGGCGTCGGGTGGCAAGAAGAGTCTCGCACAGTCTATCTTCCAGGTGGGCGGCAACGGCGGTTCGGCGCTCGGTCCGTTGCTCGCAGCGCTCATCATCCTGCCCTTCGGACAGCACGCCATATCGTGGTTCGCCATAGCCGCCCTGCTCGCAGCACTCATCATGGTGCGCCTCGGAGCGTGGTATAAAGCCCGCCTGCAGTATGCCGTGAAGCATCCGCGCAAGGCGGAAGTGCTGAACACGCACATCTCCCGACGCGCAAAGTACGGCGCATTGCTCATTCTCATCCTGCTCGTCTTCTCGAAATACTTCTACACATCCTGCATCACGAGCTACTTCACGTTCTACCTCATCGACAAGTTCGGCGTCTCGGTGCAGGCTTCGCAGATATGCCTCTTCGTGTTTCTTGCCGCCTTCGCCATCGGCACGCTCGCTGGCGGCGTGTTCGGCGACCGTTTTGGACGCAAGTACGTGATATGGTTCTCCATCCTTGGCGCGGCTCCGTTCGCCCTCGCCATGCCATACGTCAGTCTGACGTGGACCATCGTGTTCACCTTCCTCTCCGGACTCATCATCGCCTCGGCGTTCTCTTCGATAGTGGTCTACGCCACCGACCTCATGCCCGACAAAGTAGGACTCATCGCCGGCATCTTCTTCGGCCTTATGTTCGGACTGGGCGGCATCGGTTCGGCGTTCTTCGGATGGCTCGCCGACAAGACCAGCGTCGAATTCATCTTCAAGGTAAGCGCATTCCTGCCGCTGCTCGGCATAATCGCAGGACTGCTGCCCGATACGCAGAAGCGGTCATAGTGGGGAGGCGTTTTTGCAACCTCATTGCATTGTGTTTTTTATAATTTTGCATTCAAATTATAAAAAAATCAGTATGAAAAAGACAATACCAGTTATAGGTATGGCGTGCGTTGTCTGCGCCGCCAACGTAGAGAATACGCTCCGTAAGTTGCGGGGCATCAACTCGGCTACGGTAACGCTGTCTACACGCACGGTGCTTGTAGACTACGACCCAGACGTGATTACGCTCGACGATATGAAGCGCGAGGTGAGCAACGCCGGCTACGACCTCGTGGTAGAGAACGACCGCAACGCCGAGGAGATTAACCGTCGTGAATACACGCTGTTGCGCCGCCGTACGCTGCTTTCGTGGCTGTTTGCCGCGCTCACGATGTACTTCGGCATGAGCGGCGACGGAACGTTCAACAACCAAATCTGTCTCATACTCGCTCTCTTAAACATGTTCTACTGCGGCAGACGCTTCTATGTGTCGGCGGCAAAACTGATAACGCATCGCACGGCGAACATGGACTCGCTCGTGGCGCTGAGCACGCTCATAGCGTTCCTCTTCAGTACGTTCAACACGTTCTTCGGAGAGGCGGTTTGGGGCGCACGCGGCATAGAGTGGCACACCTACTTCGACGCTTCGGTGATGATAATCACGTTCGTGCTTACAGGTCGCTGCCTTGAAGAGAAAGCGAAAGACAGCACGGCGAGCAGCATACGCCAGCTCATGGGTATGCAGCCCAAGACAGCGCGCATCGTGACGCACGAGAAGATGGAAGGCACCGACGACTATCGCATGGAGAAGGTGCCTATCTCGACGATTCAGATAGGCGACACGATAGAGGTGCGCGCCGGAGAGAAGATTCCGGTGGACGGCGTGGTGTGTGCGGCAGAGAGTTTTATGACCGCCGATGCGGCGTACGTAGACGAGGCTATGATAAGCGGTGAACCTACACCGGCTATGAAGAAAGTAGGCGACACCGTGCTCGCCGGAACCATACCGAGCCAGGGCAAGCTGCGTATGCGTGCGCGACAGATTGGCGAGAACACAGCTCTTGCGCACATCATACGCATGGTACAGGAGGCTCAGGGCAGCAAGGCTCCCGTACAGCACATCGTAGACCGAGCCGCACGGGTGTTCGTGCCGACGGTGGCTGCCATCGCGCTGCTCACGTTCTGCGTGTGGTGGACGGTAGGCGGCAACGCCGCACTGCCGCACGCTATTCTCTCGGCTGTGGCTGTGCTCGTCATAGCCTGCCCATGCGCAATGGGATTGGCTACACCGACGGCACTCATGGTGGGAATCGGTAAGGCGGCGCAGAAGCAGATTCTCATAAAGGACGCGTCGGCGCTGGAGAACCTGCATAAGATTCAGGCGATCGTCGTCGACAAAACGGGCACGCTCACCATTCCAAACCCGAACATTGACTTCACACGCCCGACTGACATACCGCTCGAAGAGCGCGAAACACTGAAACCTAACGCCAAGGAGGCGATGGCGCAGCTGCAGTCGGCTGGCATCGAGGTGTACATGATGAGTGGCGACAAGGAGGAGGCAGCGCACTATTGGGCTGCTGAGGCTGGCATACGCAACTATCGCAGCAAAGTGTTGCCAGGCGACAAGCAGGCGCTCGTGCAGCAACTTCAGAGCGAAGGCAAGCGCGTGGCTATGGTTGGCGACGGCATTAACGACACGCAGGCACTCGCCCTCGCCGACGTTGGCATAGCTATCGGTCGCGGCACAGATGTGGCGATGGACGTGGCGCAGATAACGCTGATGGGCGACGACCTCATGGCGCTGCCAGAAGCCGTAAAGCTCAGTAGACGTACCGTGCGCATGATATGGCAGAATCTCTTTTGGGCATTCGTCTACAACATCGTCTGCATCCCCCTCGCCGCCGGCGCCCTACACATCTTCGGCGTCGACTTTCAGATAACGCCGATGTGGGCAAGCGCCCTGATGGCGTTCTCAAGCGTAAGCGTAGTGCTCAACTCGCTGCGCCTGCGCTACGCGTAACGGATTGTTTACCGGACAGCAATAATTTATAATTTGTCATTACGCAACGGTTTTCCCAACACTACAACAACCCCTTAATAAACTGAGCACAGCTTTTGCAGATTCTCTTCGAAGTGTTCTTTGTCGATGGCGCTGTTCTTTAGTGTAGAGCGATAGTTGTATATTGTTTGTAGCGAGTAGGAGAGGATGCCGGCAATCTTAGGACTTTCCGTTACGCCCAGTCTTACCAAAGCTGCTACACGCAAGCTTGGAGTCAGCTCATTGTCTTCCTTAAGCTCGATTTGTGCCTCGGGTATCAGCAGTGAGTTCAGCTCATTTACAAACGAGGGATAGAGCGAGAGGAAGATTTTATCGAACTGCAAGAAGAAGTTCTGGCTCTCCTCAGTGCCTCGCTTTGAAGACGAGAGAATGCTCAGCAGTTCGTTCTGCTGATTGGCTTTAATTTTACGTATTACCAGTTTGCGCTGACTGTCCAACCGCTCAATATACTGATAGCAGAGCATTATAAAGGCATTAGCCATCAACTCACGCTTTGCGTTGGTGTTTTCAAGCTCATCATTTGAGTTCCGAAGCGCTTTGTTTGAGTCTTTAAGCTCGTTGTTTGAGTCCTTAAGCTCGTTGTTAGAGTCTTTAAGTGCTTTGTTTGAGTCTTTAAGCTCGTTGTTAAAGTTCTTAAGTTCATTGTTATTGTACTTAAGTTCATTGTTGTTGTATTTAAGCTCGTCATTAGAGTCCTGAAGTGCTTTGTTTGAGCCCTTAAGTTCATCATTAGAATCCCGAAGTGCTTTGTTTGAGCCCTTAAGTTCATCATTAGAATCCCGAAGTGCTTTGTTTGAGCCCTTAAGTTCATCATTAGAGTCCCGAAACGCTTTGTTAGAGCTTATCAGTTCATCGTTTGAGTCTTGAAGTGCTTTGTTGTCCTTTAGCTGTTGTTTGTTGGTAGCGCTCAACTCTTCAGTCAAGGCTTTCAGTTCCTTCTCCGACAGTTTCAACAAATTGTTTTTCCGATTGACGTACACCACTGCTGCTGCAATGACAACCAACAGCACAAGTATGCATATTATCGTCACGTTTTTCCAGATGCCTTCCTTTTGGAGCTTTTCATTGTAAGCTGACAATATTACATGCAGGTTGGCATACAGCTCTACCCGTTGCAGACGACTATTATATGCATATGCGTCTTTCAATGTTTGATTGATATATTTCCGGGCTTTGTCAAGATCATTTTTGTTTTTATAAAGCGACAGAGCAACATCCTGCAATGCCAGACTCTCATTGTTTGACGACATTACATCGCTAATGGCAGCAAGCAGCAGATAACGCCTCTGCTGCTCCAATTGCTTATTCTTGCCGTAAGCCTTTGACAGAGCGTATGCCGCCCTGCCGTACATGCGGTTTTCGGGTCCGAACATTTGCATTGCCTTATTCAATGAAGCGTTAATCTCATTTATACTCCTGCCTGATAAAAAGAGATTTATACCCTTCATATAATAATACATTGCGCTATTCTTCGGACAGTAGTATAGTGCCTTGCCAATATATTCCTTGAACAGTTCGTTATAATGTTGGCTGAACTCCATTTTCTGACAACAGGCATTCAGATTGTAATAAAGTGAACTCAGGGCGCGGTAGAAAAGGAAATTTTGCTTTGGGTCGGATTGTGATATCTCGATTTTGTCCAGACTTTCCTTCGCCTCAATATAGAAGCCTCGTTCAATCAGCAAACTTGCCTTTGTAATCAGGAATCGGTTGCAATAATCAGAATTGCCAGTCTTTTTGGCAAGGCTTATTCCCCTTTGGACATACACCATTGCCGAGTCGTAAACGTATGGACTATACTCGTTTGCCAACTGTTCATATATGCGTAGCTTGTCTGTTGCAGCGGTCACGAATTTAGCTCCAAGCTTAATGTCTTTTAGCCTTTTTTCTTTTATGACATCATAATCCGCACTATGGGCTATTACTGAGTCTAATCTTTCGTAAAGTTTCTTATTGTCTGCGCGAGCATTAATGATCGACAGACAGATAGTTATGGTCAATATCAATGTCCTCATAGGTCTTTGAATATTTAGATCTTCCTTTTTTATCTACAAATTTATAGATTTTTTATTAGATATATTATATGAACTTCCTACTTTTTTAAAATTGTTTTTTTTCGATTCTTACTTTCACCCCCCCCATTTCGTTGTGTAAGTTGCTGTTTATCTGGTAGTTGCGAATTTTTCATATTACTCATACTTACTTGAAACTTACACGATGCACTTTAACCTCCAGAATGTATATACCTTTGCATCGAAAATTTTGAGAGGTACAAATTCCGAATTTAGAAGAAACGTTTTTGATTGAAATAATAATAAGTATAATACGATAATATACGATAAAAGAAAAAAAACTTTTTTAATGATGTCAATGAAATTTTTCAGGAAAATTTGTTTTGTCGCAACTCTCTTGTTTTTGGCTATGCCAATGGTTGCCGCAACCATAAATGGCGGAGGCAAAAGCGAGAAGAAGGTTTGGCAGGATTCAGCCCCTAACAAGGAGAATTATTTTAACAACCGTCGTGCACTTGTAGGACCAGGTTGTATGATCAACAGCCTTTTCGATGGCGTTGAAGTGGTTTCAGGAACAAAAGACCTTCAGAACATCTGTAATGATGATTTAGATGATTATGCTACGATTCCAGCGCTTGCAAATGTTACAGTTGTAGGAAATCCTATTATCAGCGTTAAGGACAATCAGCATTATTATGCTGGTGGTACAGAGGCAGGTTTTGTTATTTGTGCAAAATCAGATGCAAGCATCCTTACTCTCAATTTGGCAGATTACTACAAAATACAGTTCCTTAAGGACGGAGTAGCGGTTGACAAACTCCAAACTATCTCTACTGGCAATTCTGTCACTGGTCTTGGTTTGTCGCTGCTGACAATCCCTGGTTCAGGTCAGGTCAACAAATTGTACACGGCTAAAGCTCCCGGTGATTTCGATGAAATCAAGCTCGTTCAGTATGGAGTTGATGCCAAAGTGCTCTCTGCTATAAATATCAAGTATGCATTTGTAGGCAAGGCTCGTGAGTATACTATTACCAATAATAAGGAGAATGGTATTTCTAAATACGCTGAAGAGCAGGGAAGAACGGCGTTTACTTTGGATGCGCAAGGGCAAAAGCCAACTCATACATTTGGAGATTTGTTGAACTACGATAACCTTATTGATGAAGATTTGAAAAACTCTTTCACAGTAAGCGCTGTACTTAAGGTTGGTAGCTCTTTGCCTGTTACAGTGGTAGCAAAACCTTCGGACGGAAAAGAAGCTTTCCCCGCAGGAACTGAAGTGGGCTTTAAATATAATAGTACTACAGTTTTAGATCTTGCTGTTGGTGATGGAGCAACGCTTGTTTTATTTGACAAGGACAACAAAGAAATTGATTCTTACCCCATCTCTGGTAAAGTTTTAGGGCTTAATGTAATAAAAGCTAGTAAGGATGGTGAAGTCGTTTTGAGGGCACCTAAAGATTTCTCGGCTGTAAAACTGGTATTTCCTGGTGTTGTAGATCTCAAATTGGGCGCAGACAAAGTCAACTACGCCTTTGTGCGAATGGCTCCCGATGCAGCTTCTCATCATTGCCCAATCAATATCACATCAAGTCGCGATGTGCCTGGAAGTGTCAATCAGTTCCAGTTGCAGCACAATAAGGATATTCATGTGACATGGTCTGTCAAGGGCTATCCGGAGGGTGCCGCTGGTGTTTCTGTAGATGCCACAGGCTTGGTAAGCAATTTGTCTCTTCCCGGCGAGTATGTTTTCCTTGCAACAGCAGCTGATGGTTGCTATGAAGAGACAACCCTCAACTATGCTCCCACATATGTTGCGGAGGAACACGGAGTGAATATCCTTGTCAATAAGGAGGGTGAGGAGCCTAAATACGTGTTGAGCGATAAGTTTGGTGGTGGTTTGCTTCAGATATCCGAAGGAATGAAGAACCGCTCAGCCATACTTACTACTTCTCTCAACGATTTCGCCTATCGTCAGCCAAGCGTTTCATTGGCAGCCAACACAGGTCTCGTTGGCATCAAGACTGCTGATGGATCTAACTTTGCTGATGGTTTGAATGGCAATGCAAGAGCTTTCAATGGCAAGATGAAGGTTGGTTTTGTAGTATCTGTTAAGGCTACCGGACTCGATGCTGATGTGCTTAATCTCTACAACATCAAGCTCTACAATAAAGGCAAGGAAGTGACTGGAGATGTAACAACCCATTGGGATGCCATCTCAGCCGGACTTATCGGTAAAGAGGAAACACGTAAAATGTGTCTGAACGTTGAAGTTCCAGCGGGCTGTGTTTTTGATGAGATTGTACTTTATAAAACAGGCGTTCTTTCTGCCGACCTCTCACAGCTCAATGTCTACTATGCGTATGTAGCCGATGCAGAGGCTGACAATGCTACTACCAATCCTATATATGGTGCGCAGGTGGTGTCTTTGCAGAACACCAATGCCTCTATCGACTTTGCCAACACCAAGATGTTCCAAGTTGCCAACATTGGCAACGGCTACAATGAGTTGAGCAATTTGGTTGACGAGTCGTTGGATACATACCTGACTCTACCTTTGGGCGTAAACTTGGGAGGCTCTACAATCTCTGTCAATATGGGTAAAGTAGTTGATAAGGGACAGCAGCTTGTTATGGTAACCCAGAATCTGGCTTTAGGATTGGGTGCAAGTCTGGGCGAAGGTCTTAAGTTGACCACCTATCTTGATGGTGCGGAGCAGGAAGAACTTACAAACTGGAAGGTTCTTGGTGCTGATGTAATAGGCAGTAAGGGCGACAGCTATGCCGTACTTAATCCTACCAAGTCGTTCGATCAGGTTCGTATCACACCAGTTAAGGTGCTGTCAGCTCTTGAGAATCTTCAGATTAAGGGCTTCGCTCTGCGCACTGCCATGAACGATGATGGAACAATCAACGGATCAGACAATCTGCTGGTTCTCGATGAGGACAAGACTCTCGACGTGAAGAAGTCATACACTGGAGCCACGATGCTGCTCCACCGTACATTCACCAAGAATGCTACCAACGACAAGAAAGGATGGAACTCTATCATTCTTCCTGTCGATATGACAGCTGCTCAGGTTAAGGAAGCCTTCGGCGAGGGTGTACAGATGGCAGAGTTCGACCGTTTGGAGAACAACTGGATAAAGTTCTCTACAGTAGACGTAGCCGCTGATGGCGTAGTGCTGAAGAAGAATACACCTTATATAATATATCCTACTAAGGAGCCGCTCAACAACTATTCATACACCACTATCGACGGCGAGACTAATACTCTCAATGGTCCGGTATATGTAGCCACTGGCATCGACTATGTTGATCAGACATCCGAACTGGAACACACAGTAAATGGCGGAGGCATGACCTACACCGGTTCGTACAGCAATCCGACTACGGTATTAGCGGATTCTTATATGTTCAGCAAGGGCGACTTGATTCACACAAATAAGGATCACGAAGTAAAGGCTTATCGTTGCTGGCTTAAAGAAGATGCATCTTCTGGCAAAATGTTGATGTTCTCGCTTGATGGCAACGGTATGGGCGGTACAACCGGCATCCACGTGATTGAGGAGAACAAGCAGAATACAAACACCGGCATCTACAACCTTGGCGGTGTGCGCATGAACAACAACAATGTCGATAAGTTGCCGAAGGGTGTGTATATCGTTAACAACAAGGTAGTGGTAAAGAAATAATATTATAACTGCATTATGAAAAAGAATAAATACGTAGCTCCGGAGATTAAAGTTATCGGAATAGAGCCTTTACAGATAATGGCTGGAAGCATTGGAAGTGACCGTAGCTGGACTCCCGACGGTGACGAAAACAATGGATTCAGCGTCCAGGAAGAAGAGGTGAATGGAGATTATGAATTCTAAATTCTATATAGCCAATACATTATAATTTTTGATTGGCGTTGAGCGCCTTGCAATGCAAATGCATCTGCAAGGCGCTTTCTTTGTATTATGAGGAGGTTATGGCGTCCTCGCCATAACTTGAGCAAGCAGCGGTGTGAAAAACCAACTTATAATCCAATTGCTCAGGAGGGTGTGTCAAAAGTCAAACAAAACGACCTTTGGTTCAGCCCGCATTGTATGAGTTTTGTCACACCCTCCATTTATATGTAAAGATAATTCTGAACTGTTACTTATGCTTGCAAAAGTAGCTTATTCATTTCGTACGGAATGGAGAAAATCCCTATTAGTTGAGGGGTAAATCCCTAAAAACTATAATAGCTGTCACAAAAATAGATTTCACACGTTATATATATGAAGACACTTTTTAAAGTGGACTCAATTTATAAATGACTTAAGTTTCGCAAGCGAAAGTAGTTATAGGAAGATAACTTGCTTCGCTCGTGAAGTTAATGGACAAATGTCCTATTATTTAAGCAATAAGCTATTCACTAAAAATAATAAACAATGAACAACTCGTTAAAAAATAAGATTGTCTACGAAACAATAGATTTCGTAATCTTTTTAGTTGTCTTCTGCATAACAGAGGCTATCATCGACCTCGTTATGGGTTGGGACTTATGGAACCTTTCAAGCAGAACCACAAGTCAAGTAATGACTGTCATCTGCATTGCATGTGGCGTAAATGGCTTGGTGTTTACTTTTATAGGACGCTATCGCAGCAAGCGAAACCAAAAGAAGATTGACGAACAATACGGCAAGCTTTTTGACGAAGCTGGGATATAAATCCGACGAAGCTGGAATATAAATCCTGTGGATTTTAAATAACGACATGAATGAACAATGAAAAAGGACAACGTTCTAACAATATTCACCCGCTTACGCCAACGTTTGCATACCACAGCACGCAACATAGCTGGACAGAACAATGCTGACGACGTGTTGCAGGATGCGTTTTGCAAGCTATGGACGCTTAAGAAATATCCAAACGACCAACAGCAAACCGAAAACATCACTAATTCCATAGTGAGAAATCTTAGTATCGACTATAGAAGGGCTGCAAACAGAAGCGTACAATCGGACATTGACATCAACGACACAGACAACTCAAAAGAGCAAGACATTCGTGAGCTTTTTGATTCGGTGAAGAAAATCATAGATATTAAACTGAATGACACTCAACGCAATGTGCTGTGGCTGCGCGACTACGAAGGCTATTCGTTTGAGGAGATAGCCAAAAAGACGGGCAGGACAGAGGCAAATGTGAGACAGATATTGTCAAGAGCACGCAAAGTTATTCGTGAAACCTATAAAACAATTAACTAATGGCAAATAAAGATATACATAGCTTGATTGAGGGGTACTTTGACGCTACTCTCAGCATAAAGGAGGAGGCCCTACTAAAACAATTGCTTGCCGAAACCCAAGAGGACACGGAGGATATACGCGAAGCAAAAGCCACAATGGGACTGTTTGCCACAAAACGAAAGATTAGCAACAAGGTCCTTGCTGCCAAAACACCAAAGAAGAAATGGAATAAGCTGAAATATGCTGCCGCGATTGTTTTGGAAGTTTTACTTGACTTGTTTCTCGACATTGACGATTCTTCCAAGAAAATATAGGAACCTTTCTTTTAAAAACAAAGGAGGTTGTGCGGTTTCCGCTCAACACGAGAGTAAAAACATAAAATAATAATGGAAAAGGAACTGTATAAACATGAAATCCACATGGCTGTAGCCTTACTGCTCTGCCTATGGTTAAAACTTGATGCTGTAATAGAATATGGAATTGTGAACTCCTCATCTTTCCTTATTGCCAGTTGTATATTGCTGCTTGCAATCATATTAGGCAGAACATTATGGCTACTGCTTACCAACCACAAAAGGCTATGGGCAATAATGAAAGGTGTCTTCATGTCAAAAACATTCGACGCCATATCATCAGTAGCTTTCCTTATGCCACTGATATGCATAGAGAAATACAACGTCTACTTTGCATGTGCGTCGTGGGTGTTGGGAGATATTGTGCTGGTAGGGGCACTGCTGGCAAGCTATAAATTCTCTCATATTTGAGAGATTATGTGAATTTATACTTATTAAAGAGTGCATCACTGATGCACTCTTTTTTATAAAACTATACTGTGAGAACTAATACAATCAGGCAAAAGATGTCTCCATAATATTAATGTTAAGACAACGCTCTATCTCAGCAATACTCTTGAACGAGAAATTTGTATGACCAGACAATATCTTACTGACATATTGCGGAGAACAACCCAGACGAGCTGCTATGTCGGCACGCGATAGTTTGTGTTCCTGCATATAGTCAATGATCTTCATTGCAATGCCTTGCGACCACTTAAGCCACACCTCATTGTCCTGCCTCCATTTTGCCTCTTCTGCAAATACAGAAGGCTCATTACTGAGATTACTCTCAAGAAATTTTAGTGTTTTCTCTTTCATAATCAATCCTCCTCAAAAAAATCCACGAAACTTTCTTTATCAAAGATTCCGTTCTGCTGCAAATAGTTTCGGCAAGTATTGAGTTTGTCCAATTCTATTTGCGTATGCTCCCTATCTTGCATTGTTGCAGTTAGCTTTATAGTGCCACCTGTCACTATACATATACAAAAGCTTTTTCCATAACCTTCAGTCATTATTACTATTGCAAAGTTAATGAAAAAAACAAAGTTCACAAAGTTGTGGTCCACAACTTTGTGAACTTTCACAGAAATATTGTTATTCGGAGTTCCTTCAGTTAAATCCCAAAAGGAAAATTATTGTGGATTGTAAATAATTTTCTATAACTTTGTGGGCATCTAAATAAAACGAAGGAAGAATAAAATATGACAAAGGAATATAACACCACACTACCCTCTGCGTCTTCCATAGGTCTTGTTCTTGAAGGCGGAGGTTTGAGGGCCATGTTCACAAGTGGAGTGCTTGATGTCTTTATGGAGAACGGCATCAAGTTTGATGCAGCAGTAGGCGTTTCGGCAGGCGTATTGTTCGGCTGCAATTATAAGTCGAACCAGCCTGGCAGAGCATTAAGATATAATATCAGATACAAGGACAATCCTGAGTATATGAGCTGGAGGTCGTTGTTCCGTACTGGCAATTATGTCAATGAGCATTTCTCCTATCATCTGCTGCCATACAAGTACGACCCAGTGGATTTCCTTGCTTACCGAGAGAATCCAATGAGGTTTTATGCCGTATGTACGGATATAGACGAGGGTCGGCCCGTATATCATGAGATAGATGATGCAGAAGGAATAGGATTGAGATGGATGCAGGCTTCTGCCTCAATGCCGGTGTTTGCGCGTCCGGTGGAGATAGACGGGCGGCATTATCTTGACGGAGGAATAACCGACAGCATACCCTTGAAGTTTATTCAATCTAAAGGTTATAGAAGGAATGTGGTTATCCTGACACAGCCAGCCGACTACTACAAGAAGAAGGCGCATGTAGGACTGGCAATGAAGATGTTCTTGAAGGATTATCCCAAAGTGGCGGAACTGATGTCAATACGACATATCATGTACAACGACCAACTTGATTATATCCACTCTGAATTTAAGAAGGGCAACACATTCCTCATCTGTCCCGACGAAAAACTTGACATTGGCAGACTTAGTCTTAAAGAGGACAAGATGAGGAGGGTGTATGAAGCGGGAGTGAAAAAAGCCATGTCGCTACTTCCACAGATAAAGGATTTTTTGGATATATAGATCAGCAATAGTATGCCCTATCAGAAAAATTTATACCTTTGTAGCGTTTTGTAATATATTAACGACTAAATACCCAAAATCATGAAACACATTTGTTTCACAACCTTTTCATTATGCTTGCTTGCCATCATTATGCTGACATCATGCAGCGACGACCAAGCATTTACAGCACCTAAAGTATCACCCGATATAAATGTGCCAATTACTGGTTATTGGCAGATTGCAGGTGAAGACATTAATGGCGACGGTGCCATTCAAGGCATCGTAGTACATAATGACAATACTGTTACTGAATGGATGTATACCAGCGTAATTGACAATCCTTATAAATTGGGATACAAGACAGGCAAGTGGAACGTGAACGGCAACCACTATGAGATGCAACTACTAAAAGACTACGGCAAATACTACAACGTGACCGTGGCAGGAAACGACAACCAAAAGATGTATCTCGCCTATAACGGCAAGACATCTGTGGTGCCTTTCTACAGACTCACGTCGCTGCCTGGCGATGGCGACAAGATGATAAGCGAACTTGAAGGAATGAAGATGTCGGGATTCAACATGACCGACTTCACGGGCTATTGGGAACATGACAACGAGACAGGCTGCGGATTCTACGTCGATGAGGAAGGCAATATCTCCGACTTATCACAGATATGGACTGAGACAGAACATTATTACGTGCAATATCATTCGGCTAAGGTGGAGCTTGCCGACAACAACTGCACAATTCTCTCATCAGGAATCAAATGGAATGTGTATGCCGTGAACAACAATTCGTTGCTTGCCTTTGCCAATGGCGACAACAATAATAGTGTGGAACACTTTGTGAAGAAAGACGTGCCCGAAGAGATGCAGCGGGCTGACGAGATAATGAAGACGCCTGTGACCGAATACATCTTGGGTAAGTGGGTAACCACACACTATACTTACATTGTGGATGGCAACAGCATCACGGATATTGACATCCAGAATGATGACAGTTGGAACTCACAGTTTTACCATACTCTTGCTTTCATGGAAAACCATAAAACGTATGAATGGGACAGATTTGGAAGTGTTGTTTTTGACCAATGGTTCACAATGGACGGTGACAATATAACTAAAACAGGAGACTTCAATGCACTCATTATACCTGGATACGGTTATACAGAAACCTGGACCATAAGCGACAAGACTGAAGACAGCATGAAGCTCACACGCAAGCAGGGTAATACCACTGAAATATATACTTACAACAGAAAATGAACACTATGAAAAATATCATATCAGCCGTTGTCATGTTGCTGCTGCCTATGTGGGCAGCGGCTCAGAACGAAGGTCGCCGCGTGTCCATAATTCCACATGCAGGCGTAACTATATCCAAGATGGATGGCTCTGCACTTACGGCATCAAAGGAATGGAAAGCAGGATACACGTTTGGAGTAAGCATGGAGATACCTTTGTCTAAGTATTACTCATTGACAACGGGAGCCGACTTCAGTCTTATAGGCACTGGATTTAAGCAGCAGAAAGAGAAATATGCATCTGCAAATGAAAAGCTTGACGTTACTTACGTATCCGTACCTCTGCAAATAAAGGCTTACTTCCCGAGCGTGAAAGGACTGGCTGCTCATATAGGTGTGCAGGCAGGCTTGCTCGTCTCGGCAAAGGATAAGATTACCATACAAAGCATACGCACCATGAATCTCGGCGACGGCACATCATCAATGTATCTATGGGAGACGTACAAGGAGAAGAAGTCGGAGAATGTAAGCAGCAGCTTCCGCAACATCGTGGCAGGCATTCCCTTTGGTTTGAGCTATGAATGGAGACACATAACTCTTGATGCCTCATATTGCTTCGAATTCAGAAAGGCCATTAACCTGAAGTCAAACGACCCTTGGGTCAATATATCCGAATCTCCTTCGGCACGCAACCATGCTGTGTATATTACAGCAGGATATAAATTTACGCTATAAGAGGAAGACAGACTTCATTCATTCATCTCACGGTCGAGTCGGTCTCGCCACAGATACTTACGAGTCTCATGTACGATGACACCATTAAGGAATATCAGCGAGAGGAGATTAGGGATTGCCATGAGGGCATTCATGCAGTCGGCTATGTTCCACACTATAGTAAGATTGGCAACACTGCCGGCAAAGACGGCCAATATATAGAGCAAGCGGTAGGCGTGGGTCCATCGCTTGCCCTTTATATATTCCATCGCACGCTCACCATAATATCCCCATCCAAGAATAGTGCTGAAGGCGAAAGTGAGCAAACCGAAACTTAATATGAATGGGCCAATGACGGGTATCTTTGAGAATGCCATCTTCGTCAGTTCGGCACCATTGCTGTAGTCGATGTCAGGATAGGCTATGATGCTGCTTACGATTACAAGTCCGGTAAGCGCGCATATCACTACTGTATCCCAAAATGTGCCGGTTGAAGAAACCAAAGCTTGGCGTACTGGATTCTTTGTGCGTGCAGCTGCTGCAACGATAGGTGCCGAACCAAGGCCCGACTCATTACTGAACAGACCGCGTGCTATGCCATATCGTGCAGCCATGATGACAGATGCTCCTGCAAAACCTCCGCCTGCTGCATCTGGCGAAAATGCCGAACATACAATCAGCTTAAGTGCCGGAGCTACATAGCTGGCATTGACACATAATATATATATACATCCTACCACGTAAAGCAATGCCATAAAGGGGACGAGCATACTGCATACTTTAGAGATGCTTCGCACGCCACCTATGATTACCGCCGCTGCAAGAAGCATCAGTACGCCACCAGACATCTCGGTGCTTATACCATACGAAGCGTGCATTATTGTGGATATGGCATTGGCCTGTACCGTACAACCTATGCCAAATGCGGCAATAGCAGTAAATAAGGCAAAGAGAATTCCCATCTTGCGCCAACCTAATCCACGCTCCAAAGTGTACATAGGGCCACCTTGCATCGTTCCTCTTTTTGATTTAACCCTATATTTTATAGCAAGCAACGCCTCGGAATATTTAGTTGAAATACCGAACACGCCAGTAAGCCAACACCAAAACACAGCTCCTGGACCGCCTAACGCCACAGCTGTAGCTACACCTATAATGTTTCCTGTACCAATAGTGGCTGCAAGAGCAGTGGCAAGAGCGCCAAACTGAGACACGTCACCCTTCTGTGACTTGTCGCGCTGTACGGAAAGACGTATAGCTGTAATAATCTTACGTTGCGGGAAACGCAGGCGTATGGTAAGAAAAATGTGGGTGCCAAGTAACAATATTATCATTGGCCAGCCCCATAGACACGAGCTGAGCGTGGCGAAGAAATCGTTGACGTTATCCATATTGATGTGTTTGTGTTACTGTTCTGCGATTTTCAAAATAATACAATATGTTGTAAAACTACTACAAAATGTTTAATAAAACACTGCAAAGGTAATAAATTTAAACCAATAAGATAAATAATATGGCAAGAATATGTTTTAATATTGTTGATATAAACATATAAAGATGGCATATACGGCATTTGAAACAAATAAAATGTTAAAAACAGTACCTTTTTTAAAATACAGCACATAAATTTCTTGTATATGGATTGTTCTTTGTATTTTTGAAAAAATATAGAAGACCTAATAATATAAAACATCAATTTATGAAAACTCGAGGACGCAATATTTGTGATACGCTCAAGGCAATACGCAAACAAATAGCAGATGCCAATGGGATAGACTATTCACCTGAAGAATGTAATTATAAGGGCGAATGTATGGGAACTTGCCCTAAATGTGAGCAAGATGTAAGAGACTTGGAATATGAGCTGCACCTCAGACAAATGGCTGGAAAAGCTATTAAAGTAGCAGGCATAGCAGCAGGACTTGTCGCTATGACAGCTTGTT
>ERZ1035006.547-NODE-547-length-29338-cov-6.355394_pt1 | contig 29338 bp, 30 predicted proteins | sample MGYA00520694_ERZ1035006 | MGnify/ENA primary metagenome ERZ1035006 (study PRJEB33766, sample SAMN09781746) | gut metagenome | biome: gut microbiome | host: Homo sapiens | place: Madagascar | study: EMG produced TPA metagenomics assembly of the PRJNA485056 data set... | reverse complement strand
GGTGACGTAACGCTGAGTTTGTAGTTATATCGTGCTATGTAAAAAGTGCGCCTGCCGCAGTTATCTGCGGTAAGCGCACCTTTTGTTTCGTGACACCGGAATATTCGCGAAGCGTGTATTCGAGTGTTCTCTTACTTACCTGCCATCTGTTTTTCCTGTGCCTCGATCATCTTCTTGACCATATAACCGCCGACAGATCCATTCTGTCTGGAAGTCAGATCACCGTTGTATCCATCCTTTAAGGGCACACCCAGCTCACTTGCCACCTCGTATTTGAAACGGTTCATAGCCTCTTTTGCTTCGGGAACGGAAGTTTTATTGTTATTGTTTGACATGATGCGTTTCCTCCTTGGTAAATTCGCTTTTGTATTTAAACAACAGCTTGTTTGCTGCTGGTACACATAGTATGTGAGGAGAAAACAAAAATAAACGTAGCAGGTTTTTCTAAATTATTCAACAAATGGAATATCAGAAATATCCGTGTGTATTGTCATGGAATAATTCGTATAATAAACGACAAAACCGGGTGCTGATCCATTTGGCTTTTTCACATTTTTGCGCTGCAAATAGTCAATTTCGAGCTTGTCGACACCGCGTCCTTTGGAATAGTAGCCGGCAAGTCTGGCTGCTTCTTCAAACGTGCGGTCGGGCAGCTCTTTCCCTTCGGTTTTTACGATTACATGTGAGCCGGGCATTCCTTTGGCGTGAAACCACCAGTCACCTCCATTTGCGACTTTGAAGGTCAGCTCCTCGTTCTGCAGATTGTTTTTCCCGACAAAAATGTCAAAACCGTCATTGCTGCGATAGTGGAACGGCTTGCTTTTGGCGGAGCGGGCGCCCTTTTTTGCTGCGTGTTTTTTGATGAAACCACTGCCTGTCAGTTCTTCCTTGATCGCGGACAGGTCTTCTTCCGTGACCGCAATATCGAGTGAATTTGCAACTGATTCCAGATAAGTGATCTCGTCTTGTACTTCAACGGTGAGTTCTAACAGCGCCTCATAGGTACGCTTGAGTTTATTGTATTTTGCAAAATATTTCTGGGCGTTTTCCTGTGCATTTAGCTGCGGGTCTAGCGGGATCGTGATCATCTCATTGGTATAATAATTGAGAGCTTCGAGTTTTTTTGCACCTTCCTCGACACCGTAGCCGTAAGCCTGGAGCAGTTCGCCGCAGACTTTGTATTTATCTCTTTTTTCGGTGTCTTTTAACTGCTTTTGCTGCAGCGATAGTTTTTTTACATCACGTTCAAGTGCCGTGTTTACAATCCGGCGCAGGTCAACGGACTTCTGGCGGATGCGGGTGTAGAGATCCTTGTCTGCGTAGAAACGTTCGAGCACTTCACTGATGGAATCGTAGTTTTCGCAGGTATATGCCGGGTAATCACTGTATTCGTGCAGTGTGACTGCGGAAAACTCGATCGGTTCCGCCCCTTTTTTGATCATACACGGAGCGAATTTTTCTTCTTTGATATCAGATATCAGCCAGAAAAATTCGTTGGCGAGATGCAGCTTCTCATCGTCACTCAGGCTATCGGTATGTGCATCTGCATCGAGTCCCGCGCGATGGCATACTTCGTTGGCAACGGTTGGGCTGATGCCGGTATATGTCAGGTACAGTGCCTTGGCGAGTGCAGCAGGGCGGTTGCATGCGTCGCGTATGACCGTCTCGGGTGTCGCGGTGAGCGGATCAGATTTTTCCTGTGTATTCGGAATAAAATAGTCCCGTCCGGGGAGCACTTCGCGCACAGAACTGACGGATGCAGGGATATGTTTGATGCTGTCGATGATACGGCCGCTGTCATCGCAGAAGATGATATTACTGTGTTTGCCCATGAGTTCCACGATCAGTCTTTTTTTCTTCAGGTCGCCGAGTTCATCGAGATGTTCAATATCAAAGCAGATAATGCGTTCGAGCCCGGGCTGTGAGATCCCTGTAATCCTGCCGTTTGCGATGAATTTGCGCAGCAGCATGCAGAAATTCGGTGCAATCATGGGGCTGGGCCGGTTTTTATCCGTAAGATAGACAAACGGCAGGGATGCACTGGCAGAGAGAAGCAGGCGGTGCTGGCCGCCGGTGCCTTTGACCGTGAGCAGCAGGGCGTCACTTTCTGGCTGGGCAATCTTGCTGATACGACCGCCCAGAATAGAGTTTTTTAGTTCTTTTGTTATATTTGCAACGACAATTCCGTCAAAAGCCATCAGATTTGTCCTCCTGAATACTTATTTATTCTACCTATTCTAATAGAACACTGCGCCCAAAGTCAATATGAACCAATGGTGCAGCTATTACTTTTTTTATTTGACGAACAGTAACATTTGACTTATAATAACGGTAGCTATGCATACCGATATGGGGAAATGGTGATGCATGGACAGAATGATTTCAGGGCAGGTTTTCCTGTTCGGTGTGTTGGAGGTTTTTATGATAAAAAGCATGACCGGCTTCGGTAGATGCGAGGTAACAGAGGAACAGTGGAAGATGTCTGTGGAGATCAAGGCTGTCAACCACCGTTATCTGGATGTCAGCGTCAAGATGCCGAAAAAACTCAGTATTTTTGAAAGTTCGATCCGTACCGTACTCAAAGAGTATATGGAGCGTGGAAAAGTGGATGTGTTTGTATCTTATGAAGATCTGTCCGAGAATGGATATGCACTCAAGTATAATGAGCAGCTCGCCGGACAGTATCTGGCTTATCTCAGGCAGATGGCACAGACCTTCGGACTGGAAAATGATATCCGTGTCAGCACGCTTTCGCGTTATCCGGAAGTATTTATGATGGAAGAGGAAGATACGGATGAGAAGGAGCTGTGGACAGTACTTGAAAAGGCAGTGCGTGGTGCCTGTGAGCAGTTTGTGGCAGCACGTATCAGCGAGGGCGAGCAGCTGCGGAACGATCTGATCGCAAAACTTGACCAGATGAATGGTTATGTAGATTATATCGAACAGCGTTCACCAGAGATCATTGCGGAATACCGCAGCAAGCTGCAGACAAAGATCGCGGATCTGTTGCAGGATGCACAGATTGATGAGGGACGCATTGCGACAGAGGTGACACTGTTTGCGGATAAGATCTGTGTGGATGAGGAAGTGGTACGCCTGCGCAGCCATGTAAAAGGCATGAAGGAAGTGCTTCTGGCCGGAGGCAGCATGGGCCGCAAGCTGGATTTTATTGCACAGGAGATGAACCGTGAGGCGAATACGATCCTGTCGAAATCCAATGATCTGTCGATCTCCGATACAGGCATCAATCTCAAGACTGATATCGAGAAAGTAAGGGAGCAGATACAAAATATTGAGTAATTTTATGAATATCGGTTTTGGCAATATTATAAATGCAGATAAGATCGTTGCAATGATCACGCCGGATTCTGCGCCGGCAAAGCGTATGATCCAAAAGGCCAAGGAAGAATCCAGACTGATTGATGCGACACAGGGGAGAAGAACCAGAGCGGTGATTTTCACGGAAAATGACCGCATTGTATTATCAGCCCTGCTGCCGGATACATTATCCGGCAGAATCAGACAAAAGACCGGGTCTGACCAGTCAGATACGCATACAGCCGAAACGATGGAAGCATGATCCAGGAGCGGTCGGTACGGAGGATGAATAAATGAACACACAGACAGGTATATTGACTGTGATATCCGGATTTTCCGGTGCAGGAAAAGGCACAATTGTAAAACGTCTGCTGGAAAAATATCCACAGAATTATGCATTGTCTATTTCAGCGACAACGCGGGCACCACGTCCGGGTGAACAGGATGGACGGGAATATTTTTTCCGTTCCGTGGACTGTTTTGAGAAGATGATCGAAAACGACGAGCTTCTGGAGTACGCCCGGTATGTCAGCAACTATTATGGCACACCAAAGGCTTATGTACAGGAGCAGCTGAAGAGTGGCAGGGATGTCATTCTTGAAATCGAGATTCAGGGTGCACTGAAGATCAAGGAAAAATATCCGGATACGCTGCTTTTGTTTGTCACACCCCCCAGTTTTGAAGAACTCGAGCGGAGACTGGTAGGCAGGGGCACAGAGACACCGGAAGTGATCCACGAAAGACTGTGCCGCGCAGATGCAGAATGTATGGGTATCGAAGCTTACGATTATCTGATTGTAAACGATGAACTGGAAGCTTGTGTCGATCAGGTACATTCCATTTTACAGAATGAACATACAAAGATTTCACGTAAAGAATTATTTATTATGGAAATGAAAACAGCATTAACGAATTATGCGAAAGGAGAATAATGATGATCCATCCGTCTTATGTAGAACTGATGAAAGTAGTAAACAATACCACAGAGGTAGGCGAGGAGCCTGTCGTAAACAGCCGTTATTCTGTCGTGATTGCCGCTGCCAAGCGCGCCCGCCAGTTAATTGCCGGTGACGAGCCGTTAGTGGCACATGCAAATGGCAAAAAGCCGTTGTCCACTGCGGTCCAGGAACTTTACGAAGGAAAAGTAAAGATCCTTGGAGAAGATGATCAGGCAGATGAGATGCATCCTGCAGTTGATCCCGTGGATCGTTCACTGACATCAGAGAGCGAAGAATAGGCAACATGCGGAAGCCGGAGCACATCGTTTCGGCTTCTTTTCACATCACAGGAGTATCTATGAATATTTTATTTATTTCACTAGGCTGCGATAAAAATCTGGTGGATTCCGAATATATGATCGGTATGCTGAATGCTGCCGGTTATACGATTACGGACGATGAAACCGATGCAGATGTCATCGTAGTCAATTCTTGCTGCTTTATCGGAGATGCCAAAGAGGAGAGTATCCAGACGATCCTGTCGATGGCAAAGTACAAGGACACAGGAAAATTAAAGGCACTGATTGTCACCGGTTGTCTGGCTCAGCGCTATCAGGATGAGGTGCTTGAGGAGATTCCGGAAGTGGACGCTGTGCTTGGCACGAACGCATATGATGCGATCGTGGAAGCCGTAGAGGGAGCATTAAAGGGCAGTGTCTATAAAAACTACCATGCACTTGAGGGGCTGCCGGATATGCACGATAAAAGGCGTCTGGTCACGACCGGAGGACATTATGCATACCTTAAAATCGCCGAAGGATGTGATAAGCACTGTACCTACTGTGTGATTCCATCGATCCGCGGTGCATACCGCAGTGTCCCGATGGAAGAACTGATTGACCAGGCAAAGCAGCTGGTTGCACAGGGTGTCAAGGAACTGATCCTCGTGGCACAGGAGACAACGGTCTATGGGGTGGATCTCTATGGTGAAAAATCATTGCACCGCCTGTTAGACGGACTGAACGCGATTGACGGATTGTATTGGATCCGGCTGATGTACTGTTATCCGGAGGAGATTGATACACAGTTAATTGAAGCGATCAAGCGTAACGGAAAGGTCGTGCATTATCTGGATATGCCGATCCAGCATATCAATGATGATATCCTAAAGCGTATGGGACGCCGCACGAGTGGCGCAGAATTGGCTGATAAGATTGAATTGCTGCGCAGTGAGATACCGGATATCTGTCTGCGGACAACATTGATCTGTGGATTTCCGGGCGAGACACCGCAGGCGCATGAAGAATTGTTAGAGTTTTTAAACTGGGCAGAATTTGACCGCCTTGGTGCATTTACCTATTCACCGGAGGAAAATACGCCGGCAGCATCGTTCGAGGGACAGTTGGACGAGGAAACCAAGCTGACCTGGAGAGACGAAGTCATGGAATTGCAACAGGAGATCTCTTACGACCGTAACGAGTCCATGAAGGGACGTGAGCTTTGGGCATTTGTCGAGGGTAAAGTCGCAGATGAGAATGCTTATGTTGCAAGAACATATAAAGATGCGCCGGGGGTAGACGGCTATATATTTATCCACACGGATGCGGAACTGATGTCCGGTGATTTTGTAAAAGTACGTGTGACCGGTGCGCTGGATTATGACCTGATAGGGGAGATGATATAAGATGAAGATGAATTTACCAAACAAACTGACGATTTTACGTGTACTGCTGATTCCATTTTTTGTATTTTTCCTGTTGGTTCCGGTCGTGCCTTACAGCAATTATATTGCAGTAGCGATCTTCATCATTGCGAGTCTGACAGACCTGGCTGACGGAAAAATTGCAAGAAAATACAATTTAGTGACAAATTTCGGCAAATTTATGGATCCGCTTGCTGATAAACTGCTGGTATGTTCCGCGATGATCTGTCTGGTAGCTACCGGCCAGCTCGCTGCATGGATGGTCATTGTGATCATCAGTCGTGAATTTATTATCAGTGGTTTCCGCTTGGTGGCAGCCGATAACGGTGTTGTGATCGCTGCCAGCTACTGGGGAAAATTCAAGACGACATTCCAGATGCTGATGATCATTGTATTGATTCTGGATTTTCCGGGACGCGTGTTTGAGATACTTGGCATCGGTCTGACATGGATTGCACTGATCCTTACGGTTGTATCACTGTGTGATTATCTCATTAAAAACCGCGCAGTCTTAAAGGAACAAAACTAGCGATCAATAAACAGGAGGTAGACCACCATGAGAATCATAGCAGGAAAGGCAAGGCGGCTTCCGCTGCGCACATTACCTGGCAGAGATACCCGCCCGACGACGGATCGTATTAAGGAGACGTTGTTCAATATGCTCGCCCCGGAACTGGAGGGTGCATATTTTCTGGATCTGTTCGCGGGCAGCGGACAGATTGGACTGGAAGCGGTAAGCAGGGGTAGTGCCTATTGTGTATTTGTAGATAACAACAAAAAGGCGTGTGAAGTCATACAGGATAACATTGATTTTACAAAACTGGGCAGTCAGTGTAAGCTGATGAATACAGATTGTATGAGTGCGTTGCGGCAGTTAGAGGGAAAATACCGGTTCGATTTCATTTTCCTTGATCCACCGTATGGACATGACCTGGAAGCGGAGATCCTTGGGTATCTCGCACATTCCCCGGTTGTAAAGGAACACGCACTCATCATCATAGAGGCGGACGAGCATACAGATTTTTCATATGTGGATGCATTGGGCTATGATCTGCTCAAGGAGAAGATCTACAAGACAAACAAACATGTGTTCCTTTCGCTGAAGGAGGAAACACAGGAAACCAAAGAGGGATGATCAATGAAAAGAGCAATCTATCCGGGCAGCTTTGATCCGGTGACAAACGGACATATGGACATTATCCGCAGATCTGCAAATATTGTGGATGAATTATATGTTGGTGTGCTAAATAATCGTGCAAAAAATTCGTTGTTTTCTGTAAATGAACGTGTTAGTATGTTAAAAGAATTAACCGAGGATCTGCCGAACGTACATATTGTATCATTTGACGGGCTGCTTGTTGATTTTGCAAAAGAAATACAGGCAACATTAATCATCCGTGGATTACGGGCAGTGACGGATTTTGAATATGAGCTTCAGATCGCACAGACAAATCATGTGGAGTATGATGAGATAGAGACGATTTTTTTGACAACGAGCCTGCAGTATTCTTATCTCAGTTCTACGATTGTCAAGGAATTCGCAGCCTATGGCGGAGATATTTCACGTTTTGTTCCTGAGCCGATGATTGACCGTATTTATAAAAAATATGGCATTGAAAAAGGAGATCAACATGAGTAGTAAAATTGAGCAGACAATCGAAGAATTAGAACAATATATAGAGAATTGTAAGCCGCAGGCGTTTTCGTCTAATAAGATCATTGTCAATAAGGATCAGATCGAGGAACTGCTGACAGAGCTTCGTCTGCGTACACCCGAGGAGATCAAACGCTATCAGAAGATGATCAGTAACAAAGAGGCAATCCTAGCGGATGCCCAGACCAAAGCGGATGCCATTATCGCGCAGGCAGAAGTGACACATTCAGAGCTTGTCAGCGAGCATCAGATTATGCAGCAGGCATATGCACAGGCCAATGAAGTCGTGATGATCGCGACGAAGCAGGCACAGGAGATCCTTGATAAAGCAACCAACGATGCCAACAGCATCCGTATGGGTGCAATCGGATATACCGATGAATTGCTGCGCAATCTGGAAGTGATCTTAAATGGTGCGATTGAGGGTTCAAAGGCGCGTTATGAGAATCTGATCGCCGGATTGAACAGCTCCTTACAGGTTGTCCTTGCCAATCGCGCAGAGCTGATGCCACAGACAGAGCCGGAGCTGTCAGCAGAAAATACGACGAATACAGCAACTGCCGCACAGGAGTCTTCCGCACAGGAGAATGGCGAGATAAAGGCGTAGACTAAATCATACGATGCAGACGGCTGCCAGTGGATACAGGACAGCGGCGAGCAGGGCGGTGATTGCCGCAATGCACAGCCGTCCGCAGATATATGATCGCATAGATAGTACAGATCGCACAGGTGGCTGTCCCGGCAGATGGTCTGTGTGAATGAGCGATGCTGTCTGGGCGATACCGGAGCAGCCGCCAAACGCGGTAGCGCTGAGAATCGCTACATACTTCAGGTATGTACTTTGAATGGTATGGTTCAGGACACTGACGGCGCCTGTGATCTCGAGCAGACTTGCAATAAGGGTAGATATGACAGGAATGGCAGTCAGATAGTGCTGGCACATACGCGTGATGACAGCAAAGAGCATGACGTATCCGCCTAGTTTTAACATGGTTTCGAAACTATTCATAATACCGGCATCAAGGATAGCAAAATTTATTTGCAGCCCTGATGTCGCTTTTTTTGTCACGATGCAATCCGATGATTGTGTGTGGTGTGACAGATGCCAATGGTGGATCATGAGCATCAAAAGACCGTAACACAACGATGGCGCATACAAGATGACATAGGTCATCGGAAGCAGCTGTGGCAGATGCAGTGTCTCGGATAAAATATATCCTCCGACAAAGGCGGGACTCATCTGGTTGGCAATGATAAACAGCAGGGAGGCATCTTCCTTTGACAGCTGTCCGTGTGCATACAGGTCTGTTGTGAGCTTACAGCCCATTGGAAATCCAAACAGCGTACCTGCAACTAGTACAAAATAGCTCTGTGGCAGATGCAGTGTCTCACTGATTCTGGACAGATAGCCGCTGCGAATCAGTAACTGTGTGAGAATCAGAAACGGAAGCAGACTCGGAAGCAGCTGTTTTGCCCACAGCATCAGACCATAGCGTGCGCCCTCCATCGCGACCTGCGGCTCTTTCAGCAGGAATAGTAAAAACATAGCGAGCATATAACAAAATAGATATTTTTTTGTAACATATCGGGATCGTTTTTTCTTCATCATATTACTAATAGCTATGATAGGCAGGTATGAAATATGAGAAAAACATGTTTGTTATGTGTATTGCTTTTTCTATTTGCTGCACTGGATATGATTGGCATAGAGCGGATCCTTGTATGGGAGGAGCAACTGGTGGGGCAGATAGCCACACGGCAACCAGACGAAGGGCAGATTCCGTCACAAGCGTCGAATCGGGGAGTGCCTGACAATATTGCAGATGCGATCCGGGCAGACTTACAGATTTTTCCGATTCCGGAGTCAACCTTGCATCCAAAGTACACGGTCTCTTATGAGGATTCATGGATGACGGCACGCAGCTTTGGCGGCGAACGCGGACATGAGGGAACAGATCTGATGCTCTCGCCGGATCGACGAGGGATATTTCCGGTGCTGTCCATGACAGATGGTGTAGTTGAGAAACGGGGATGGCTGCCACAAGGCGGTTATCGGTTGGGCATACGCAGTGACCGCGGAATCTATTATTATTACGCACATCTGTATGATTATGCGGATGGCATCGAGGAAGGAACCATTGTAGTGAGTGGTCAGCTGCTGGGCTTCGCAGGGGACACCGGCTACAGCAATATCGAAGGCACTGTCGGCAATTTTCCGGTGCATCTGCATGTCGGCATCTATTATAACGATGCACAGGGACAGGAGACAGCAGTGAATCCATATCCGTTTTTACAGGGGCTGGAGACGGTCGCGATGCCGTACTAAAAAACAGATAAATAGTTTCGTAATCACCTAAAAATACCTAAACGCAGAAAGGACACCAACATGCCTCAGATTCGATTAGATAAATACCTCTCAGAGATGCAGATTGGCACGCGCAGCGAGGTCAAAAAGCTGATCCGCGCCGGGAAAGTACAGCTGGACGGAAAAACATGCAAAAGCCCGGAACAAAAATTTGACCCACTGCAGGCGCAGGTGATGGCAGATCACCGGCTGATCCGGTATGCAGCATATGAATATTTTATGCTGAATAAGCCAAAGGGCTGCGTCTCAGCAACCGAAGACAGCCGGTATCCGACCGTGCTGGACTATATTACTGACCATCTGCGCAGTGATCTTTTCCCAGTAGGCAGACTGGATCTCGATACAGAAGGCCTGCTGCTCATCACAAACGATGGTGCGCTTGCGCATGAACTGCTCAGTCCGGCAAAACATATACCGAAGACCTATGAAGCCACGATTGATGGCATTGTGACGGAAGAAGATGTCAGAAAGTTTGCGGAAGGTATTGATATCGGTGAGAAGAAGCTGACCAGACCGGCAGAACTGGTGGTCATAAAATCCAATGTGATTTCGAAGATTCAAGTGACCATCTATGAGGGAAAATTTCACCAGATCAAGCGGATGTTCGAGGCAGTCAAAAAACCGGTGCTGGAATTAAAACGACTGGCGATGGGTGCACTCCGGCTGGATGAGACATTGCAGCCGGGAGAATACCGGCCATTGACCACGGATGAAATCACGTATTTACGACAGAGAGGGGAAACGTAGCAGATGTTAGATGGTATCAAAGGAATTATATTTGATCTGGATGGAACGATGGTGGATTCCATGTGGATGTGGAGACAGATTGATAATGAATTTATGGCGGCGCGCGGACTTGATATGACAGATGATCTGGAGCGGGAGATTGAGGGAATGAGCTTTCAGGAGACGGCAGAGTATTTTGTCCGCACATATCCGCTGACAGAGACCGCCGATGAACTGATGGATATCTGGGTCAATATGGCGATTCATAAATATCGTTATGAGGTGCCGATGAAGCCGGGATTAAAAGAATTTCTGTGCAAAATGAAGCAAGATGGGATTAAAATGGGTATCGCTACGAGCAACGCACGTACATTACTGGATGCGGTTGCACAGGCACATGGACTGTATGACTACATGGATGCGGTGCTGACGGCAAATGAAGTCAAGCGTGGAAAGCCTGCACCGGATGTGTTTCTGGCAGTAGCGGACAAGCTGCAGCTCGCACCGGCTGACTGCCTTGTATTTGAAGATATTCCACAGGGAATCCGTGCGGGGCTGGCGGCCGGTATGAGCGTCTGTGCGGTTTCTGATGAGTATTCACATGCACAGGATGCAGAAAAACGTGCACTCGCAAATTACTATATTGATTCCTATGCGCAGGTACTCGATGGGACGTTTGAGCGGTTGTAAAACGGCAGAAACAGTGCTAAAATAATATGTTAGGGGCAGCATGCAGCTGCCGGTTAAATGAGGAATATTTATGTTACATGATTTTTTACCTGTGACGAAGGCAGATTGCGAAAAAAGAGGCTGGGAACGACCGGATTTTGTATATGTGATTGGGGATGCATATGTGGATCATCCATCATTTGGACCGGCGATCATCAGCCGGCTGCTCGAGTCGCATGGCTATAAAGTAGCCATTATCGCACAGCCGGACTGGAAAGATCCTGCGAGTATCCAGACATTCGGGGAGCCAAGGCTTGGATTTTTAGTATCCGGCGGCAATATGGATTCTATGGTCAACCACTATTCAGTATCGAAAAAACGCCGGGAAACGGATGCCTATACGCCGGGCGGTGAGATGGGCAGGCGTCCGGATTATGCGGTTGTTGTATACGGCAATCTGATCCGCAGAACTTATAAACATACACCGATGATCATCGGTGGCATAGAGGCGAGCCTGCGTCGGCTCGGACACTATGATTACTGGTCGAATAAAGTCCGTCGTTCGATTCTTTTAGATTCGGGCGCGGATCTGATCTCCTATGGAATGGGGGAACACAGTATCATAGAGATCGCAGATGCACTAAACAGCGGGATTGCTGTCAAAGACATTACTTTCATTGACGGAACGGTGTACAAGACGAGGGACCGTGAACTGGTGGAACAGGCGCAGGCACTGGAACTGCCGCATTTTGAAGAGATTCGTGCTTCAAAGGAAGCCTATGCACGCAGCTTTTATATTCAGTACTGTAACACGGATCACTTTGTTGCAAAGGTGCTGTATGAGACATATGATGAAAAATTGTTTGTCGTACAGAACCGTCCATCCAAACCGCTCACGCAGGAGGAGATGGACCGTGTATATGCTTTGCCGTATATGCGTACCTATCATCCGATGTATGAGAAGGATGGTGGTATCCCTGCGATCCGTGAAGTGAAGTTTTCTCTGATCAGCAACCGTGGCTGCTTTGGCGGCTGCAATTTCTGTGCTTTGACGTTTCATCAGGGACGCACGATCCAGACACGCAGCCATGCATCAATTGTCCAGGAGGCAAAGCAGCTCACCTATGAGCCGGATTTTAAGGGATACATCCATGATGTCGGCGGACCGACCGCCAATTTCAGGCATCCGTCCTGTGAAAAGCAGTTGACAAAGGGTGTCTGTCCGAACAAGCAATGCCTGTTTCCGCAGCCGTGTAAAAATCTGTATGCAGACCATACCGATTACATCCGTCTGTTGCGCAGACTGCGGGAGATTCCGGGTGTGAAAAAGGTATTTATCCGTTCCGGTATCCGGTTTGACTATGTACTTGCAGATAAGAGTGATGCGTTTTTGCGCGAATTATGTGAGTATCATGTGAGTGGACAGTTGAAAGTCGCACCGGAACATATCTCAAAGAAAGTGCTGGACAAGCTTGGAAAACCTGCACCGGAGGTATATAAGAAATTTGTAGAAAAATATAAACAGATGAATGAGAAGCTCGGTAAAAATCAGTATCTCGTGCCATATCTGATGTCCTCGCATCCGGGCGCGACCCTGACTGAGGCGGTCGAGCTGGCGGAATATCTGCGTGATATTCATTATATGCCCGAACAGGTGCAGGATTTTTATCCGACCCCGTCCACGATCTCGACCTGTATGTACTATACAGGACTTGACCCGCGCGATATGACACCGGTCTATACGGCGACAAATCCGCATGAGAAGGCCATGCAGCGGGCACTCATGCAGTATCGCAATCCGAAAAACTATGAGCTCGTCAAAGAGGCGTTAGAGCGTGCGGGACGTACAGATCTGATCGGATTTGGACCGGAATGCCTGATCCGGCCGCGGGCGATGAAGCAGCACGAAAAACAGGGAAATTACCGGAGCATGTCAGGAAAAGCCCGTACACCGGATCATTCCGGAGCAAAAAAACATCCTGCAAAAAAGAAAACGATCCGGAATGTACACAAAAAGAACAAGCATTAAGGTAATAATAACAAGGTAACAGAAAGCAGCAAACGATATGAAGTCATTTATTATCAAAGAAAACGAAGCCGGCCAGCGATTGGACAAATATTTAAGGAAACTTCTGCCGGATGCACCGGGCAGCTTTATATATAAGATGCTGCGGAAAAAGAATATTGTGCTTAACACAGAAAAAGCGACCGGTTCGGAGCATTTATCCATAGGGGATGAGGTCGTTTGTTTTCTGTCTGATGAGACATTCGATAAATTTTCAGGAAGCAGAAAAGATACGATTGAGGAATTGAAACGGATACCGGTTCAGCCTGCGTTTTCAGTTGTATATGAGGATGATGATATGCTTGTCATGAACAAACCGGCAGGTATGTTATCACAGAAAGCCAAAGAATCCGACATTTCTGCCAATGAGCATATGATTGCATATTTACTGGAATCAAAAGCACTGACAGAAGACGATCTGCGCACATTCCGGCCTTCTATCTGTAACCGGCTGGATCGCAATACATCGGGTATTTTACTGGCTGGGAAGACGCTGCGTGGGCTGCAGCGCCTGTCTGCAGAGTTGAAAAGCCGTTCTATGGAAAAATATTACCGTTGTCTTGTGAAAGGCAATCTGTCACAAAAACAATTATTAAAGGGATATTTGCTGAAAGATGATCGTGAGAATGCCGTGTCCATATTCCAAAACGGGGCACCGAACCGCAAATATATAGAGACAGAATACAATCCGGTAGAGCGGTTTGGGGATTATACATTGCTGGAGGTACATCTGATTACCGGACGTTCGCATCAGATCCGTGCGCACCTGGCATCGATCGGACACCCGGTGATCGGCGATCCAAAATATGGTGATCCGAAACAGAACCGTCTGTTTGAGCGTGCCGTCGGGATCAACCGGCAATTACTGCATGCCTACCGTGTACGTTTTACCGATGGCAAGGAGGTGACCGCGGATCTGCCTGCGGATTTTGAAGCTGCACTTGAATGGCTGAGAGGGCGGGTCACAGCAGAACCGTCGAGAGGGTGATCACGGATGGCAACCTGGAATTCAAGAGGCTTACGCGGATCGGCACTGGAAGATCTGGTGAACCGCACCAATGAAGTATATGCAGCCAATGCGCTTGCATTGATCCAGAAAGTACCGACCCCGATCACGCCGATCAATATTGATAAAAAGACCAGACATATTACACTGGCATATTTTGACCAGAAAAGCACGGTAGACTATATTGGAGCAGTTCAGGGTATTCCGGTATGTTTTGATGCAAAGGAATGTCACACAGATACATTTCCCCTGCAGAATATTCATACACATCAGGTTGAATTCATGCGTCAGTTTGAGCAGCAGCAGGGAATCGCTTTTTTCCTCATCCATTATACCAGACGGGACATCTTTTACTATCTTCCGTTTCGGGATTTACTCGTTTTCTGGGAACGCATGGAGCAGGGCGGCAGAAAAAGTTTCCGCATTGAAGAATTAAAGGAAGAATATTTTTTTTCGATGGGCAGAGGCGGTGCATTTGTACCGTATTTGCAGGCACTTCAGATTGATCTGGACTCCAGATGTTGACTTTTTTCATAGAATCGCTTATAATCAGTGAGATTTATTATGCTAATGAATTATCACGTTACTACAATAAAGTGAGCGATAAGGAGAATAAATAGAATGAAACAGAATTTACATACACCGGAAGGTGTCCGCGATATCTACAATGCGGAATGTGAACGCAAGCTGTATTTAGAGCAGAAATTGTTTTCCGTGCTGACCGGATACGGTTATCATCCGATTGAGACACCGTCATTTGAATTTTTTGACATTTTTGGCAAGGAAGTCGGCACAACACCCTCACAGGATCTGTATAAGTTTTTCGACAGAGAGGGCAATACTCTGGTTTTAAGACCTGATATAACGCCATCCATCGCACGTTCGGCGGCGAAATATTATATGGATGAGGAGATGCCGCTGCGTTTTTGTTATAAAGGTAATACATTTATCAATCACCACAGCCTGCGCGGCCGGATGAAGGAATGTACACAGCTTGGCGCCGAGTTCATGGGAGACAATTCCGTAGATGCAGATGCAGAGATGCTGTCAATGATCGTAGATTGTCTGCAGGCTGCCGGATTAAAAGAATTTCAGATCAGCGTCGGCCATGCGAGTATTTTCAAAGGGCTGGCAGATGCAGCCGGTTTTTCAGCAGACGAGACGGATGAACTGCGCAGCCTGCTCTCAAATAAGAACTTTTTCGGTGTAGAAGAATTTGTAAACGGCCGGAATCTTCCAGAAAACCTGAAACGATGCTTTGGAATACTCAGATGTATGTATACCTCCGCAGATGAACTGGCACAGTTTATGGAAGATGCCAGGGAGTATGAGACGGTATATGACGCCTTGCAGCGGCTGGAGGAACTGCAGGAACTGTTATTGTTATATGGAATCGACCGGTATGTGTCATTCGAACTTGGAATGGTCAGTGATTATCATTATTACAGCGGCATTCTGCTCAGTGGGTATACGTATGGAACCGGTGAGCCGATTGTAAAGGGCGGCCGTTATGATGAGCTGCTGCCGATGTTCGGTAAGAATGCGGCAGCGATCGGTTTTGTCGTAGTCATCGACCAGCTGCTCGAAGCCATTCGAAGACAGCAGATCGAAGTCCCGATCATGCATCACACACAGCTGCTTGTCTACGATGCATCACACCGGGAAGAGGCTGTCGTGGCAGCCAGAAAGCTGCGCAGCACCGGTGGACGTGCGGAACTGCTGTTATTTGATTCCGCAAAGGGCGAAGCCGCATATGAAGCATATGCAAAAGAGAATCAGATTGCCAGAATCACATGGATGCTGGATGGACGATAAAGAATGATTGGAGAGAAGGAAAAAGATGGGAAATGAAACGAGTGAACGTTATCTGACCTTTGCACTTGGCAAGGGTAGACTGGCAGACCGCACGTTGAAATTATTTGAAGAGATCGGCATTACCTGTGAAGAAATGAAGGATAAAGATACGCGAAAGCTGATCTTTGTCAATGAGGAATTAAAGCTGCGCTTTTTCCTCGCAAAAGGACCGGATGTACCGACTTATGTCGAATATGGGGCAGCCGATATCGGTGTTGTCGGAGAAGATACGATCTTAGAGGAAGGACGCAATATTTACGAAGTCCTTGATCTGGGATTTGGCAAATGCCGTATGTGTGTATGTGGTCCGGAGAGTGCCCGTGAATTGTTGCAGCATCATGAGCAGATCCGTGTCGCATCCAAATATCCACGGATTGCCAAGAACTATTTTTACAATAAAAAGCATCAGACCGTGGAGATTATCAAATTAAACGGATCGATTGAGCTGGCGCCGATTGTCGGGCTTGGAGATGTCATCGTAGATATTGTGGAGACCGGATCTACGTTAAAGGAAAATGGCTTGCAGGTACTCGAAGAAGTATGTCCGTTATCGGCACGTATGGTTGTGAATCCGGTGAGCATGAAAATGGAAAATGAGCGCATCACAAAGCTGATCGCAGATTTAAAACAGGTCATTCAGAAGGAGAGTTGATATGCGTATTTTACAGTTGGACAAAGAGACAAAGAGCAATATTTTAGAAGATTTATTAAAGCGCAGCCCCAACAGCTATGGTGCGTATGAAGACCGTGTGGCAGCGATTATCTCTGAAGTGAGAAAAAATAAGGATCAGGCAATTTTCTCCTATACAAAGCAGTTTGACGGTGCTGATATCAATGCAGATAACATCGTTGTGACAGAGGAAGAAATCAAGGAAGCCTATGATACCGTAGATCCGACTTTGCTTTCCGTCATTCGGAAGGCGCTCGTAAATATCCGTGAATATCATGAAAAGCAGCGCCAGTATAGCTGGTTTGATTCAAAGGATAACGGCATTATTTTAGGACAGAAGGTGACTCCACTGCGCCGGGTTGGTGTGTATGTGCCCGGTGGAAAGGCCGTATATCCGTCATCTGTACTCATGAATGTATTGCCCGCAAAGGTAGCCGGGGTGGATGAGATCATTATGACGACGCCTCCCGGAAAAGACGGCAAGATCTGTGCATCTACCCTGGTGGCAGCGACAGAAGCAGGTGTAGACCGCATCTATAAAGTCGGCGGTGCGCAGGCGGTCGCAGCACTGGCGTTTGGCACGGAGAGTGTCCCGAAGGTGGACAAGATCGTAGGTCCCGGCAATATCTATGTTGCACTTGCGAAAAAGGCTGTATTCGGCCATGTCAGCATAGATTCGATTGCAGGTCCCAGCGAGATCCTTGTCCTGGCAGATGAGACTGCAAATCCCCGTTTTGTCGCTGCGGATCTGCTCTCACAGGCAGAGCATGACGAGATGGCATCTGCGATCCTCGTGACGACAAGCCGCACATTGGCAGAGCAGGTATCCGCAGAAATTGACAAATTTGTTGCGGTTCTCAGCCGAAAGGAGATCATCCAGAAGTCGTTGGATCACTATGGCTATATTCTGGTAGCAGAGAATGAAGAAGAAGCCATTGAGACAGCAAATGATATTGCATCCGAACATCTGGAGATCGTAATGAGAGATCCGTTTACCGTGATGACCAAGATCCGTAATGCAGGTGCGATTTTCCTCGGTACATACAGCAGTGAACCTCTGGGAGATTATTTTGCAGGACCGAACCATGTGCTGCCTACAAACGGAACCGCAAAGTTTTTCTCAGCGTTATCTGTTGATGATTTTATTAAAAAATCAAGCATTATCTCTTATTCCAGAGAAGCGCTTGAGCCGATCTATAAGGATATCGTACAGTTTGCGGAATGTGAGCAGCTGACTGCACATGCGAACTCTATCCGTGTACGTTTTGAAGATCGGTAATATATTTCAGGAAGGTAGTAGAAAGGAACTTATGGACAAGAAAATTCTGGTAGCGACACTTTACCTCAAAGACGGGCAACCGGTCAGGAGCAATCGCGACCTGACACCGATTGGTGAGTTGTCTACCTATGCAAAAACATATAATGACAGTGGTATCGACAAGATATTCGTATTCGATTTGTCGGATGACGATGATGAGCATGAAAAAAATATAGAAGCGATCCGCGAACTGAACCGGATGATCGATATTCCGACCTGTGGAGGTGGAAACCTGCGCCGGATGGAAGATGTGAAAAAACTTATCTATGCCGGCTGCAAGCAGATTATGCTCAATGCAGCGAAAAGTGACTGTATCGATCTGGCCCGCATGGCGGCAGAACGATATGGAAAGGACCGGATTCTCGTATCCGTACACAATGTGGATTTTATCTTTAAAAACCAGCCAGAGATGAATGAACTGTTCCATGAAGTGCTTGTTATGGATGAATCGGTGCTGGATGCAGTGGATAATCTGTCCAATACGCCGTATGTGGTATTGTACGATGGCGCGGATTTTGCCGAGATCTATGCGCTTTTAGAGCGGGAAAATGCGCGTGGCATCTGTGGTACGCTGTTCAATGATCCGCAGACAGACATTATGCAGTACAAGACGAATCTGGATGAAGCCGGACTGTGGATGGATAACTTTAAGCCTGCGATCCAGTGGGCGCAGTTAAAGAAAAATTCAGATGGCATGGTTCCGTGTGTCGTACAGGACTACCGGACAGAAGAAGTGCTCATGGTGGCTTATATGAATGAGGAGGCATATTATAAGACACTTTCTAGTGGTAAGATGACCTATTACAGCCGCAGCAGAAATGAACTGTGGACGAAGGGACTCACTTCCGGACATTTACAGTATGTGAAATCGCTGACGGCAGACTGTGATTACGATACAATACTTGCCAAGGTATCCCAGGTGGGTGTCGCCTGCCATACCGGCAGCCCGACCTGCTTTTTCAATGAGATTGTGAAGAAAGAATATGTGGAGAACAATCCGTTGAAGGTGTTTGAAAACAGTTACCAGTCGCTGATGAATATTAAAACAAACCCGAAACAGGGCGCTTATATCAGCGAGTTATTCGATAAGGGACTAGACGAGATGCTAAAGAAACTCGGCGAAGAGACGACAGAAGTCGTCATTGCCGCCAAAAATCCGAATCCTGAGCATATCAAATATGAGATATCGGATCTGTTGTATTATCTCACGGCTATGATGGTTGAGACCGGAGTCACATGGGAAGATGTCACAAAAGAATTAGCACAGCGCTAAAAAACTGTATGCACAATGCCAAAATTGTGCATACAGTTTTTTGTATGGTTTTACTAATTGATTTTTCATTGGAAATCTGTGTATAATGACATTCAATTCCCATTCTTTTACCCTGTTACATGATTTCTGGAATTGATTCCCTTTCTTCGTTGCAGATCGCAGAAGTTTCTGACGGTCGGTTGTTCTTGCAGCGGAGGAATCTTATGAATAAAAATCAAACATTCAAATTCAAATGGAAAAACATAATCACAGCAGTACTGATCAGTTGTTGTCTGTTTTGTGAGTCATCAGGTCTGCCGATAACGGTTGCGCATGCAGATGAAATAGCGGAAGAACAGCTAGCATCTTCAATATCACTGGATTATGTGTCAGATGTTGCAATTCATACACCCGACAGCATATTGCGGCTGTATGGCAAACCGGAACAGACATATCAGGTGCCAGTCAATGTGTCGGCAGATTGCACAATTATATTAGATCACATAAAAAATACGGCAGATTTTACGATTGCAGACGGCGTGCATGTGAAACTTTTATTGCGTGGAAGCAATGAATGCAAACAGATCATTGCTGCCGGTGGTACGCAGACGGAGCTATTGCTGATCGGCGATTCAGCCGATGCCATGCTTACCGCAGAACAGATTGCGTGTACCAGAGGTGGCACGACACAGACTGGCGCAAACGTGCGCATCGAATCATGCACGGTCGTCTGTCAGGATCTCGGGTGTGGCAATCACGGACTTGATAACGCTTATAACGGAGGAAGTGCGATGATCCCCAATGCAATGCCGGGCAGTAATGCTTCTGCAAATGTCACAATCATTTCCTCGCAGGTGATGATAAGCGGCAGTCTCGCATGCGGAGGAAACGGTGTCAGCAGTCAGGGCTCATGGGCAGCGAATGCATCAAATGGTGGATGCGCAGGCACGGTAGTGATTGATAACAGCCGCGTATCGGTCGGTGGAAATGTAGCGATGGGTGGCAAAGGAGGTGATGGCGGCATCGGAAGCAGCTATTATGAGCATGTAGCCGGCAATACGCAGAGTGCCTGCCCGGTTCAGATTATAAATAACAGCTATGTCACTGTTACCGGTAATGTAGCATCGCAGCAGGATCTTCCCAAATACAGCAAGGATGGAAAACAACAGGGACTGCATGGTGTCCGGGTCGAGATCACGGATTCGACATTGATCGCAAAAGATATTGCCAGTGGCGGAAACGGTCATCAGTACATTCGTTCTGCATCATCGTCCGGTGCCGGAACCAGCTATGATATCGCAGGTACAGCAGGGGGAAATGGTGGGACAATCGTGGCAAAAAATGCTGTGATTGAGTGTAATACTGCTGTGAGAGGCGGCAATGCCGGTGAGTATATGAATTATCAGGTGAGCATGTATGGAAATCAAACCGGTGATTATGACTGTGCGAATCACCCGCTTGATGGAAATGGTGGCAGCATAGATTCGAGTGATTCACAGTGGACAATTCATTCCTGTACAGGAGAAAAAGGAAGCCGTTGGAGTGGTTATTCGCATCCTTCAACCTATAGTGACCAGCGTTTTAGCGGAGGTATGATTAGTGGCCGTGTCCGTGGTGCAGTGATTACAACCGATCTGACCACGATATGTGATGGCGATTTCGAGGCGGCAACAGAAGTTCGGAATTCAGAGGAAGCCAGTTGTGCCAAATGCCTGTTAAAAACCGATATGGAGCTTGCGGGGACTACGGCCGCAGTGACTGCAAATGAACTCAGTGGATCCGCACGGTTAGACGAAAACGGGCAATGGTATACATATCTTGGAATTGGCAAACAACAGATCAGACTCATGGGCAGCCATCCTTATGAAGCAACGGTCAGGGTCAGACGTTCTGCTGCGTTCAATGAATTTCAGTTAAATGCTTATGGCTGCCTGAATATGGAATATGCAGATGCGCTCATCCGTGAAGATTCCTACCATTATCTGGATGAAAATTATGACTACAACGGAGACTACAGGATCAGTGGAAATGGTGATCATAAGCTTTCCATTGACGCAGGAGAGCATTTACTGATCTTTGATGAGACAACGCTGGATACATTGGAGATCAACGGCAATTCGATTGTAAGGATACAGTTAAAAGCGGCAGTGACTATACGGCAGATTCTGGTTGCAGATGGAGCTACTTTGATCATCGACGGAGCTGATTTTCTGGATTATGATAGCTGTCAGGGAATGCTGCGCAATACAGCCGGTCAGCGGTTATTTCCAGTTTCATTGATCATGGAGACTCCGGATCAGTATGAATTATGTCTGAACGAAGAAGAAAAAGTACTGTCCGCAGAAGACCGGAACTTGCATTTTTTAGTTCCGGAAGGCACCTGTCAGCTCACGCTTCGCAAGGAACCATTTGTATTTACCGGTGAATGGCAGATCAGCGGACCGCAGCAGCTCTATCAATCGGATCTGTTACTCCGTCTGGATTGTTCCCTCGCTCCTGTCACAATTGAAGATACATGTGTGAACTCCGGTACGGAACGTATAGATACACAGGCAGATGTATGCCTGTCACAGAGCAGCCAGTTACATTGTGTTTCTGTCAAAAAGAAGGATGCCATGCTGTGGCTGGATCATATTGCTCCCAATATACAGATCTATGTACCACAGGATTTCTGCGGGGAGATCCGTGACTGTTCGGGTATACCGCTGCGTCTGGTTACGGTTGAGGCAGAGAAGGCAGACTATCCAATGCAGTTTGAACTCGACGGCACAATCTACGATGTCGTTACGAATGCGGATGGTGTATTTACATTTCTGGCGACGATCGGTGTGCATGAGTTTCGTTTGATTCTGGATGACGGTTCTTACTGGGTTACAGGATCGCTTCGTGTAAGTGCGGATGATAAACACAATTTTCATACAAAGGAAGAACTCACGGATCAAAAACCTGAGCCTGCACCGGATGTAAAAGAGGATCAGAAAACGGGGATAAAGGAAGAACCGGACACAGAGCCAGGGACAGAGCCTGCAAACCGTGAAGATACTCCGGGCACAAACAATTCTGGTTCAGATGGCTCAAGTTCAGGCAGTTCAAGTTCAGGCAGTTCAAGTTCAGGCGGTTCAAGTTCAGGCGGTTCGAGTTCAAGCAGTTCAGGTTCGGGCGGCTCAGGTTCAGGTGGTTCAAATTTAAATAGTTCAGGCTTAGCCGGTTCGGGTTCAAATAGTCCGGGTTCAACTGGCACCGTTCGACGCAATCATACAACAGATCATGCATCAGCAGACGGCATAGATGCCAAAGTATTAAGCAAAAGTAACATCCGATTGCTCGATTCAGATGAAGTATCTGACCGTATTATTTATACGAAGAAGGATGTTACATTTCATATTACAGTTTCAAGTAAAGCGGCCTGTGAATACAAGCTGGTACATCAGGGTGAAGATGAATCCTCGCTGCAGTGGAATCAGTTAGATAACGACCGGCTGACAATCCGTGCTGGTCAGCAGGATCGGCGGGCTGTCGCAGTGATTTTTCGGACTACCTGTCAAGATGTTGTGAGGTTACAACGGACCGATTATTTTTGTATTGACCAGAAACGCCCGGTAATATGCGGAGTGAGACATCTGCACTTCTACAGAAACAGCCGTAGTATCCGCGTTTCAGATAATTGTGGTTTACGTGAGATTCGATTAAACGGCAGAAAGGTATCGTCAGCCTTTACGTTAAAGAAAAAAGGGGTCTATGTTTTAAGAGTAACCGATTATGCCGGCAACTGCCGTCTGATCGCCTTTGCTATTGTGTAAAAAAGGATCGCAGGTATCTCTTCTGCCCCATGGTGATATGTGTACCGTACAAAATGCGCATAGTTTGTCTGCAAATGCATAAATTTATGATAACAGAAGGTGATAGTCCATATGCATTTGGTGACAGGAGGTAGGATATGCGATGACATATGACCGTGTAGAAGCGCGCAAAGAATATATACGGCAGGCAAGGGAATCCTTCCATGAGCAGGAAAACGGATGGGGACAGGGCAGCAAAGCCGGCGATGCAGTGCCCACAAGCACACTCGCCCTGCGGATTGTGCTGGGAATACTACTGTTCTTATTGTTTGTCTTGGCAGATATTACAGATTATAAGATATTTGACTGCTCGACAAGTACGATTGCTTCTGAGATTGAAAAAGATGATTATACAAATGCACAAAAGTATGTTATGATGCTACTTGCAGATCAATAGTTATCAATGAAACAGATGGAGGTACTTATGAGCAGACTAGCATTGTCTGATGAGATATTACTGACAATTGACCAGCCGGCACGTTATATCGGCGGTGAATTGAATATGATAAAAAAAGATCCTGCTTCGGTAGATATTCGTTTTGCTATGTGTTTTCCGGATGTCTATGAGATCGGAATGTCGCATCTTGGCATTCAGATTTTATATGATATGTTTAACCGGAGAGATGATGTATATTGTGAGCGTGTTTATTCTCCGTGGCCGGATCTTCACCGGATTATGAAAGAAAAGCAGATACCGTTATTTGCACTGGAAAGCCAGGATCCGATCCGGGAATTTGATTTTTTAGGCATAACGATTCAGTATGAGATGTGTTATACAAATATTTTACAGATTCTGGATCTGTCCCGGATTCCGTTACATGCGAGTGAGCGTGGCGAGGACATGCCGATTGTAATCGGTGGAGGTCCCTGCACATACAATCCGGAACCGATTGCCGATTTTTTTGACCTGTTTTATATCGGTGAGGGCGAGATTAGTTATGATGCGCTCTTTGCGCTATATAAGCAGTGCCGCAGGGAGGGGCTTGACCGGGCACAGTTTTTGCGCAGGGCAGCACAGATTCCAGGAATCTATGTGCCATCTATGTATGATGTGGCCTATGGTGAGGATGGCTGCCTGAGCAGTTTTACGCCTAAATATGACGATATTCCAGCGAAAGTAGAAAAACAGCTGGTGATGGATATGTCACAGGCACCTTATCCGGAAAAACCGCTTGTGCCGTTCATCAAGGCAACACAGGACCGTGTCGTTTTGGAAATCCAGAGGGGATGTATCCGTGGATGCCGTTTTTGTCAGGCGGGTATGATCTATCGGCCGACGCGTGAAAAAGATATCGAACAGTTAAAAACCTATGCTTATGAAATGTTAAAAAGTACCGGGCATGAGGAGATTTCGCTGAGTTCACTCAGCTCCAGTGATTATTCACAGTTAGAGGAACTGGTGAATTTCCTGATTGATAATTTTCATGATAAAGGTGTCAATATTTCCCTTCCTTCCTTGCGTATCGATGCATTTTCCTTAGATGTCATGGGAAAGGTCCAGGATATCAAAAAGAGCAGCCTGACCTTTGCACCAGAAGCAGGATCACAGCGTATGCGTAATGTGATTAATAAAGGACTCACAAAGGATATTATACTTGAAGGAGCAGGACAGGCTTTCGAGGGTGGCTGGCAGAAGGTAAAGCTGTATTTTATGCTCGGACTGCCGACCGAAACGGTAGAAGATATGCAGGCAATCGCAGAACTTGCCAATGATATTGCGGTACGCTACTATGAGATACCAAAAGATCAGCGCAACGGCAAATGCCAGATTACGATCTCAACATCCTTTTTTGTACCAAAGCCGTTCACACCATTGCAATGGGCGCCTATGTGCACGGTGGACGATTATCTTGGCAAGGCAAAGGTTGTCAATGAAGCAGTAAAAAATCAGCTGAACCGCAAGAGCATCCGGTATAACTGGCATGAGGCGGATGTAACGGTACTGGAAGGAGTGTTTGCCCGTGGTGACAGGCGGATTGCGTCAGCGATTGAACGTGCGTATGAAAAAGGTGCGTTGTTTGATGCATGGTCAGAATATTTTGACAATGAGCGCTGGTTGGAGGCATTCGCTGAGACTGGGATAGATGTTGCTTTCTATACCTTGCGTCAGCGAGGATTAGACGAGTTATTCCCGTGGGATTTCATCGATGCGGGTGTGACAAAGGAGTTCCTCACGCGTGAGTGGAAGAAAGCTTGTGAACAGACCGTCACGCCGAACTGCCGCATGGGCTGTTCCGGCTGCGGAGCGAGAAAATACGGAGGAGGTGTATGTTTTGAAAATCAGGATTAAATTCGCAAAATCCGGAAATATGAAGTTTATCGGACATCTGGATACGATGCGTTATTTTCAGAAAGCTATGCGCCGGGCAGATATTGATATTGCCTATTCTACCGGATTTTCTCCACATCAGATTATGTCTTTTGCGGCGCCGCTCGGCGTAGGGATCACCAGTGACGGTGAGTATCTGGATATTGAGGTGCATACGACCGGGACGACTGCAAAAGCCGTAGCAGCATTGAACGGGGCTATGGTAGAAGGCTTTCGTGTTCTGGATTACCGCAGGCTACCGGATCAGTCCAAAACCGCGATGTCCATTGTTTCCTGCGCGGATTATACATTAACTTACCGTGAAGGCTATGAGACGGATCTTTCGATGGAACAGTTACAGGAAGCGGTTCATGCATTTTATGAAGTACCTGAGAAAATAGAGGTCGTAAAGCAGACAAAAAAATCCGAAAAAATCATTGACCTGAAACAGCTCGTCTATGATTTTCAGGTGATTGAAGCAGAAGGCAGACCTGCATTTTACCTGAAGGTATCTACCGGAAGTACAGATAATACAAAACCGGAGCTTGTCATGGAACATTTTTATAGATTTCTTGGACTGGAACTGGCTGATTTTACGTTCCGGACACACCGACATGATGTCTATACTGGTACAGTGACCAGTGGATTTTTATCATTAAATGATATGGGAGAGGTCATTTTATGAGCCGGCGGATGGTGATTACAGGGATTGATCTCTTTGGCGGGCATCCACTCGTATGTGCGATATGTGAAGAACACCGCATTGTGGAAGTACAGGGAATTCCAGAGCATGCACCGGCTCAGATCCTGAATAATATTTATGTAGCAAGGGTTTCTCAGGTTGTAAAGAATATAGGTGCTGCATTTGTAGAGATCGAAAAGGGTCGCAAATGCTTTCTGCCGTTATCTGATGTACAAGAGCCGGTTTATGTAAAACGCATATCACAAAAGCAGATATTATCCCAGGGTGATGAACTGCTGGTACAGATTGTGCGGGAAGCTGTAAAGACAAAAGAGCCGCAGGTATCCACCAATCTGTCCCTGCCGGGAATCTACAGCGTCGTAACCAGTGGCAGGCATCGGTTAGGTGTATCAAATAAGCTGGATCAGGCTACGCGTACCCGGTTAAAAGAAGCTGTCAGTGGAATCTACGATAACAATCTGGGACTGATTATCCGTACAAATGCAGCACAGGCAGCGGATGCCGTATTGTTAGATGAAGTAGGACAATTACAGCAGCAAATGCGTGACCTGCTTACGTATGCACCACATCGGAGCCTGTATTCAAAACTGTATGTGGCAGAACCGGAATATCTCAGACTCTTGTTCAATCAGCCGCTGGAAGGCGAGGGGAGCATCGAACAGGTGATTACGGATGATCCGGATGTATACGCAGTATTACAGGAGTATGTCAATGCCTATGAGCAATCGCAGTTTCGCCAGAGCCTGAAACAAAAGCTGCAGTTTTATGATGATCCTCAACTGGAACTTCAGAAGTTGTATTCCCTTCAGGTACAGCTCACGCATGCACTTCAGAAAAAGGTATGGTTGAAATCAGGAGCAAATCTAGTGATTGAGCCGACGGAAGCGCTGACGGTCATAGACGTCAATAGTGCGAAGAATGTGAAGAAAAACCAACCGGAAAACCAGCATCTTCAGGTGAATCTTGAAGCCGCCAGGGAAATCGCCAGACAAATCCGGCTGCGTAATCTGTCCGGTATTATTATTATTGATTTTATTGATCTGGCACTGGAAGAAGACCGTCAGACATTGCTTGGTGAAATGCGCAGGCTGGTACGGACGGATCCGGTGAAAACGGAAGTGATTGACCTGACAAAACTTGGTTTGATGGAACTTACCCGTCAAAAGACCAGAAGACCTTTAAAGGAGCAATTTGCGCTGGCGGAGGACTGGGAATAGCCGTCTGGAAAATTTTTTCCAAAAATGCAGGAAATTTTAAAAAATCTATTGACGAACAGAGATTGGAATGTTAATATACTGGAGTATGCCGCACAGTGAGGTCTGAAAGTGTGTTCTTTTTTATCGGGGACACCACCACAACTGGCGAGTAATGATAAAATAGGAGGTGCCATATGTACGCAATTATAGCAACAGGTGGTAAGCAGTACAAAGTATCCGAAGGCGATATCATTACCATTGAAAAGCTTGGTGTAGAGGCTGGCGAGACTGTTACTTTTGATCAGGTGATTGCTGTAAACGACGGAACCATGAAGGTTGCAGATGATGTGAAGAACGCAACTGTAACTGCAAGCGTTGTAAAAGAAGGACGCGGTAAGAAGGTTATCGTTTACAAGTATAAGAGAAAAACCGGTTATCATAAGAAGAATGGTCACAGACAGGCTTTCACTCAGGTGAAGATTGAAAAGATTAATGGCTAATTGATACTGGTGAATTGTTATGACACATGTAACGATTTACACAAATCAAACAACAGCATTTACAGGTTTTTCCTGTGAGGGGCATGCCGGTTATGCAGATGCAGGAGAGGATATTGTCTGTGCAGGTATTTCGACGCTCGTGATCAATACGATCAATGCGATTGAACAGTTGACAGCGACATCCATTCTAGCAGATGCGGATCAGGATACGGGAACGATTCACGTGAACTTTCCGTCCGGCTGTGAAGCTCAGGCAAAGCTTTTAGTAGATGCGATGATTTTAGGCTTACAAGGAATACAAACAAATTACGGGAAGAAATTCCTGACACTAGATTTCAAGGAGGTGTAACCAATGTTTGAATTGAACCTTCAGTTTTTTGCACATAAAAAGGGAGTTGGATCTACCAAGAACGGTCGTGATTCCGAGTCAAAGAGATTAGGTGCAAAGAGAGCAGACGGACAGTTCGTAAAGGCTGGTAATATCATTTACAGACAGCGTGGAACCAAGATTCATCCTGGCGTGAACGTTGGAATCGGCGGAGATGATACTTTATTCGCTCTGACAAGTGGTATTTTAAGATTTGAGAGAAAGGGTAGAGACAAGAAGCAGGCTTGTGTTTATCCGGTAGCTGAAAACGAATAAGAATCAAGTGGGCTGTTGCATTTTTGTAACAGCTCATTTTTTACCATCATATTTTAGGAGACTATTATGTTTGCTGATACAGCAAAAATTATTATAAAATCTGGAAAAGGTGGCAACGGTCATGTGAGTTTCCGCCGGGAAAAATATGTACCGGACGGTGGCCCGGATGGTGGAGATGGAGGCAAAGGCGGCGATGTAATCTTTGAGGTAGACGAGAGCCTGAATACATTAAATGATTATCGCCACAAACGCAAATTTGCAGCACAGGCCGGTGAAGAAGGTGGCAAGAAAAATTGTCACGGTAAAAAGGGTGAAGATCTGATTTTAAAGGTGCCTGCCGGAACCATCATTCGTGATGCGATGACTGATAAAGTCATTGCAGATATGTCCGGTGGGAACAAAAGACAGGTTATCCTGCGCGGAGGCAAAGGTGGACTGGGCAATCAGCATTTTGCTACATCTACCATGCAGGCACCGAAATATGCGCAGCCCGGACAGGAAGCGATTGAACTGGAAGTTCGTCTTGAACTGAAAGTGATTGCAGATGTTGGTCTGGTAGGATTTCCAAATGTCGGAAAATCTACATTTTTATCAAAAACAACATCTGCAACT
>ERZ1035006.545-NODE-545-length-29412-cov-8.497054_pt1 | contig 29412 bp, 28 predicted proteins | sample MGYA00520694_ERZ1035006 | MGnify/ENA primary metagenome ERZ1035006 (study PRJEB33766, sample SAMN09781746) | gut metagenome | biome: gut microbiome | host: Homo sapiens | place: Madagascar | study: EMG produced TPA metagenomics assembly of the PRJNA485056 data set... | reverse complement strand
CCGCACGTACGGTTCTGTGAGGGGCTTACATTGCGAGGTGTAAGTCTACTCGACTGATGAGGTGATTATGTTGGAGAAGATTATTGAATATATTAAGCAAAAATATAACCCTCTTTCCATCATCCTTTATGGCTCATATGCGAACGGAACAAACAATCTGAACAGTGATTTTGATGCATTGGTTATTTCTTATGACCATGAACAATTCCATGACACATCTTTCGTTAACGATATTCAGTTGGATGTTTTCGTGTATCCTGCTTCTTATTTTGATGGAGAATTTGATTGTAATAATTTCATCCAAATTTTTGATGGAAAGATTATTGTGGATAACGAGGAACGAGGAAAAACACTCCAAATGAAGGTGCTTTCGTATCTACAAAACCGTCCCCAAAAAACAAAAGCAGAAATGGATGCCAATGTCGATTGGTGCATCAAGATGCTTGCACGAGTAAAACGATACGATGCTGAAGGGATGTTTCGGTGGCATTGGGTGTTGATTGAAAGTTTGGAGATATTTTGTGATATCAAGCAGCATACTTATTTGGGACCGAAAAAGGCATTGAAATGGATGGAGAAAAACCATCCCAGTGCTTTCGTTTGCTACAAAAATGCACTTGATAATTTTAGTATAAATAGCTTGGAAAACTGGATCGCATATATAAAAAACGCTAATGGTACAACTTAATAACTTCAAGTTTGGGAAGCTTGTTGTTGAGTTAAAAATGAATTTAAGTTGTGTGTAAATGTAAATCATAGAGTGTATGGATTCAAACTCCATATGCTCTTTTTCTTTTATAGTAAAATCTAATGTTACGAGTTTCTTACGATTTCGTCAAATCTAGCCCATACTTACTTATCCATTTATTCAGGACATAATATCTAAAAAGAAAGATATTATGTATGTCACAAAACTATTATGATAAATGGAATAGTATATTAAATGATTATGTAGATGTGAAAAAATATGATATGATATAAGTAAAATCAATTTAAGAAGGCTTAGAATCCTATGAAAATATATATTATCGAGGACGATAGAGTCCTCCGAACAGAATTAATGAAATTACTCAATTCTTATGGCTATGAATGTGCTTATAGTGATGACTGGCAGAATATCATACAGTTGGCATTGCAGGAATCTCCTGATCTGATACTTCTGGATATTAATCTGCCACTATTTGATGGATTTCATATCTGTCGGGAGATCCGTAAGCAATCAGAAGTTCCGATCATTGTTGTTACCAGCCGCAGCACTGATATGGATGAGTTGATGAGCATGAATCTTGGAGCAGATGATTTTATTACAAAGCCTTATAATACGCAAATACTGGTTGCCCGTATAGCTGCACTTTTGAAAAGAAGCACACATGTGCCGGTTTCAGAAGAAATTGAGTATAAAGGTGTGATTTTTCGACCATCGAAAGGATTAATTTCTTACGGTGTTGACAGTGCAGAGCTAACGAAAAATGAAATGAAAATTTTATCTGTTTTACTCAAAAATGCCGGAAAAATCGTTTCCCGAGATGAGCTAATGAACGAATTATGGCAGTCAGATGAATTTGTGGATGACAACACATTGACAGTGAATGTGAACCGCCTGCGAAAAAAGCTTGAAGACATCGGTACAAAAAATTTTATCACAACAAAACGTGGTATGGGGTATTTAATATGAAGCTCTCGATATTTTTGAAAGATAAGTGGATTTTTCTTTTATCGCAGACAGCAATTATCCTGTTTTTGGCATTGCTCCTGAATGTAATGAAAATCAGCAATGCAGCCAATGCTCTTGTTTGCATTTGTTTTTGCTTTATAACTGTTGTTTCGCTTATATTGGAGTATCATCAAAAGAATTGCTTTTACAGACAGCTATATCAGAATCTGGAGACTTTGGAGAAAAAACATTATATTTCTTCCGTGATAGAGGAAGCGGGGTTTACAGAGGGTGCGCTCCTGATAGATGTGCTGAAACAGACAACAAAATCCATGAATGATGAAATCGCCTCCTATCGTCGGATGAATACTGAGTATCAGGATTATATTGAAACATGGATTCATGAAATCAAGATTCCGATTTCCTGTATTGATCTGATTTGTGAAAACAATAAGGGTGAAATGGCTTCCGGTGTGAAAGAGGAGCTTTCCAGAATCGATAGCTATGTGGAGCAGGCTCTTTATTATGCTCGTAGCACCAATTTGGAAAAAGATTACATGATTCGGGAAATCAATCTGGATAATCTGGTAAAAGAAACTGTGAAAAAATACTCAAAGCAGCTGATTGCAGCAAAAGCAACCCCTTGCTTTGATAATCTAGCCCAGACAGTATATGGTGATCCAAAATGGCTTGAGTTTATTCTTGGTCAGCTTATTGCGAACAGTATAAAGTATAAAAAAGATACCCTTAAACTGACTTTTTCTGCATGTGAGGAAAAGAATCATGTTTTGCTAAGCATTTCGGATAACGGTGTCGGAATTCCAGAGAATGAACTCTCCCGTATATTTGAAAAAGGCTTTACCGGTTCAAACGGAAGAAACCATGCGAAGTCTACAGGTATAGGACTGTATCTATGTCGACAGCTATGCAACAAGATGCACCTCTCCATTTCAGCTTCTTCTGAAAATGGACAAGGAACAACAATGACGATTACCTTTCCAAAAGATTCCAGGCTACTTATGGAATAGACAGAAAGAATCATTATATGTAGTTAAGAGCGGATGGCCAACAGGCTGTCCGCTTTTTCAATGTGACAATTTTGTTCGTTTTCTGTAAGGTAATTCGATGTTAATATTTCATAATCTCCGATATACTTGGAGAAAGATGAGGCTGATAACAGCCTACAGTCATTTTGATGATTCTAAAAAATTTCAGGAGGTTTATTATGAAATGTTTTAATGCCTATCAGTTAAAATTATTTATGGCGATGCTTATGGTTCTAGATCATTTGCATCACATTCCGGGTTTTCTTCCGTCAGGATGGATGGAGGTATTTCATGTAATCACAAGATGCGTTGCACCATTCTTTGCTTATATGGCAATAGAAGGTTTTATTCACACACGAAATAGATTAAAATATAATGGACGTCTGTTTCTGTGGGCAGGAATCATGTTTGCAGGAAACTTCGGATTAAATCATTTGTTAAATGAAGATTCACTTACAATCTACAATAATATTTTCTTTACATTGGCAATGGGAATACTTGCACTGAACATATGGTGTTATAAGGTAAAAAGAACAAAACTTAGCCCTAAAATGATAATGGCACTACGTATTTTGATTGGAGTTCCCGTTTCAATCTTTGCGTGTGTTGCATATGAAGGAAGCAATTCGGTCGTTCCATTTATGTTTATATGCTATATTTTCCGTAATAAGATTAAAATACGCAATATAGCAATCCTTATATTATCGGTATTGCTATTTATTCCTTCTTTCCAGATATATCCATCTATGGAGACAACGATAAGAGCGCTGATGTTTAATAGTGATTGGCTGTTGTTTACAACGATTCCATTTATGTATTTGTACAATGGAGAACGAGGACCAAAAACAAAATTCAGTAAATACTTTTTCTATGTGTTCTATCCGGCACATTTGTGGATTTTGGCATTAATCGGATACTTTACAACAGTTTTATAAGGAGGATATGATGAAAAATATATTAAAAGTAGAACATCTTGAAAAATATTATGGAAATAAAGGAAACATTACACGTGCTATTGACGACATCAGTTTTGATGTTGCAGAGGGTGAATACATTGGTATCATGGGAGCATCCGGTAGTGGAAAAACCACACTTTTGAACTGTATATCAACCATTGACAGTGCTACGGCAGGACATATTTATCTTGAGGGAGAAGATATTACAACACTGAAATCTGCACAGCTGGAACAGTTCCGCAGAGAAAAATTAGGTTTTATCTTTCAGGACTTTAATCTTTTGGATACGCTAACAGCATTTGAAAATATCGCACTTGCACTTACCATTATGAAAGTTCCGGCAAAAGAGATTGAGCCAAGAGTACAGAAAGTGGCTGAACTTCTGAATATCACTGACGTACTTTCCAAACATCCGTATCAGATGTCCGGAGGGCAAAGACAACGTGTCGCTTCTGCCAGAGCAATCGTAACAAATCCGTCTATGATTTTGGCAGATGAACCGACCGGTGCTCTGGATTCCAAGTCTGCTCGTATGCTTTTGGAGAGCTTCCGAAAACTGAACGAGGAAATACATGCAACGATTCTTATGGTAACTCACGATGCTTTCACAGCAAGTTACAGCAAGAGAATTCTCTTTATCAAAGATGGAAAAATCTTTAATGAACTGATCCGTGGCACAGAAAGCCGCAAGGAGTTTTTTGACAAAATCATGGAAGTAATCGCCCTTTTGGGAGGTGACTTAAATGCTGAGTAAACTGGCCTTTAAAAATGCATCAAAAAGTATCAGGGACTATGCAGTATATTTCTTTACCCTGGTTCTTGCCGTCTGCATTTTTTACATATTTAATTCTATTTATGCACAGAAGGATATCATGGTAGTTACGGAAACAACTGCTGAGTCCATGAAAGCATTGAGACAGATACTGTCATATATTTCTGTTTTTGTAGCTGTAGTTTTGGGATTTTTGATTGTCTATGCTAACAATTTTTTTGTACGGCGACGTAAAAAAGAACTTGGTGTTTATATGACACTGGGAATGAGTAAACGAAATATTTCTATGATTCTTATGTTGGAAACATCGTTCATGGCAGGTATGGCATTAGTTACAGGGCTGTTGCTTGGAATATTTGGCTCTCAGATGATGTCTGTTTTTACCACAAAAATATTTGAGGCTGATCTATCAGCATATCGATTTGTATTTGCACCCGATGCCGCAGTCAAAAGTGTGATCTGTTTTGGTGCCATATTTTTGGTGGTTATGCTTTTAAATACAATGGCAATTGGAAAATACAAGCTGATTGATTTGCTATATGGTGGAAGAAAAAATGAGACTATAAGAATAAAGAACATGAAAACTGCAATGAAGGTATTTGCAGCTTCCATGCTATGCCTTGCTGCCGCATACGTACTCATTCTGAATAATGGAATCATTCATGTCAATCTGTATTTTGCACTCTCAATTATTTTGGGAACTTTAGGGACCCTGCTGTTCTTTTGGTCTCTGTCCGGTATTCTCGTAAAGATTATGCAGCAGAACAAAAGACTTTATTTCAAACAGCTCAATATGTTTATTGTGCGTCAGTTTTCCAGTAAGATTAATACGAATTTTGTATCGCTTTCTGTTGTCTGCATAGTCCTGCTGCTGGTCATCGGAATCTTTTCCACCGGGTACAGTATGCAGAACATTTTGTCAACGCAGCTGCGTGAGGAAATACCGTATGAGTATAGTGCAATAGACTATAATAATGGCGAATCGGATACGATTTTAAGCCGACTGCCCTCTGAAATCAAGGACAGCATCCTGATTGCAGACAGTTATGAGTGTATGGAAGGTACCATGGCAGATGGAAAGGCATATTATAAGGATTACGATGTTAAGATTCCGGAAACGCTGTCTGCTTATGGATATGGAGATATACCACTGACATTTGTAAGTCTTTCGGATTATAATGGCTTGCGCAAATTACAAGGCATGGACGAGGTTGATTTACCAGAAAATAACTACAGAATCTTATATGATAATGAAAATGTTCGTGGACTTGCAGAACAATTTCATGATAAAAATATCAATCTTACTGTTGATGAAAATGTATTTTCTCCGGCGAAAGAAGCTGAAGAATTTACCATGTCAAATAGTGACATGGGTCAAATCATATTTGTAGTCGCAGATACATGGATGAAAAATATGAATGTCGATACGATGATATGGAATGTACAGTGCGTGAATGAAGATGCAGCAAAAGAATTTGGTACATTGCTGGATAATTATAGCAAAAAGAGCGAAAGAGAATGTGCCTTTGTGTATTACGTAGGTAAGCAGCAGGTATATGAATCTTCGGTTACTACAAAGGCAATCATAGCATTTCTGGCAATTTACCTTGGTATTGTATTTATGATAGCCTGTGCAGCAATTCTTGCTATTCAGCAGCTATCTGAAGCTGCTGATAATGTAGAACGATACAATCTACTAAAAAAACTGGGTGTAGAACGACGTGAACTAAATTATGCACTATTCATCCAAATTCTAAGCTATTTTCTGCTTCCGCTTTTACTGGCAGTGATTCATTCAGTTGTTGGCTTGACGGTGGCAAGCCGTGAAGTGATCAAGGTGTTTGGAGATATGAATGTAGCATCCACGATCTTTGCAACATCGGTATTTATTGTGTTAGTGTACGGAAGTTATTTCCTGCTGACATATGTGGGAAGCAAAAGCGTTATTAACAAAGGATAGCAATAAGGCAGATACATGACGGTTGTTCTATATCTGCCTTTTAAGTATTATCACATCATAACAGTTGTAAAAAAAGCATTTCAATCAGTTCACCATGTCACTTTTATTTTATATTATACTGTTCTATAGAATTTTATTTGTCTCCTCTGCCGCTTCGGTCGGCACAGAGCAGATGCCCACTGGACATCTGCTCTGTGCCTTACATTTTCCTTATCAGAGTTCGTAAACTCGTATGGTAAGATATAATATAAGGGAAAATCTGAGAGAGAGCTCACCTGCGATAAACTTAGTGTTTTCAAGGGCGTGTGAGTGATTTAATAACAAAATTTAACAGTTATGAAATCTCTAAACAAGTGAAATCTCAGTCAATTAAGAAATTTGATGAAATAAAGAAATTATTGGAGAGGAAAAATATGGTTGGAAGAATTTATCACGTTGGATTAACTGTTTCTGATTTGGATCGCTCAGTTGCTTTCTACAGAGATATTCTTGGGCTTGAATTTCAGGGCGAAATCTTTATGGAAGGCGAAGAGACAGATAAAATGTTCCGTAAGGAAAATTGTAAAGCAAGGGTTGCATATTTGAATGGTTCGAAGGCTCTTGAAGCACCACCGGTTGAATTGATTCAGTTTGTAGACAGCAAAATCCATAAAGAACAATCAGACTTGTTTACGACATCTATCTCAGAAGTATGCTTTTATACGGATGACATTGATTCTGTCTACAAAACTCTTATCGAAAATCATGTGGAGTGCTTGTCTGAACCGCAGTATTTCGATTTCAGGGCAGATGGATTTGGGGAAAGCAGAGCGTTTTATTTCAGAGACCCAGATGGAATCGTTCTTGAGATGATGCAACCATTATAAAAGGACACTAGTACAGCGAATATTAAGTAACCGCCATATTGACTTGTCTGATTTTTCATCTGCTGCGTTGTCGTCAATCGTCGTAGCCACCGCTACGCCTCATTCCTCCGCCTTGCAGATGAAGAAATCATCCTGCGTCAATATACCAGAAACTTAATTTTCGCTGTACTAGTCGGAATTTGTGAGGGAACTTAGATGGTATTCGAAAAAATTGATAGAAGTAGCTGGAAACGGAATGAGTATTTTGAACATTACTTTACGGATATACTTTGCACGTATAGTATGACTGTAAAATTGGATATTACGCAAATTAAAAAGAAACGAATGAAATTATACCCGGCGATGCTTTATTATCTTGCAACGATTGTAAACCGTCATTCAGAGTTCACAATACATCACTGTAATAACATGAAGAAAAATAAGATCCGGGAACTGATCTCCCAGATGACACTGGAAGAGAAAGCCGGGCTGTGTTCTGGAGCCAACTTCTGGCATCCTTTGAAAGCACTGTAAAAAAGCAAAGCCATGGACAGTTATGAGCTCCTATAACCGCATTAATGTAAAATTTGTTGGTGATAGTAAAGAGTATCTGACAGATATCTTAAGGGATGAATGGGGATTTGATGGCTATGTGGTTTCTGACTGGAGTGCAGTCAACGACAGAGTTTTTGCACTGTCAGCAGGACTGGATCTGGAGATGCCTCTGGGGGATTATAAATGGAAACGATTCCTACCTCTGTGGGAAAAAAGTAAAAGCCTGTCTCCGAAAAGGCGCCAGACCATTGCCGGGGTTCGAGGAGTATCCAAATGAAGAAGTGGGATGGGGGGAGGACGTTATAATAAGGTTACATTGAAGAAAGTCAGTAAAATCAAGTGTTTCCGTTCATTTTCCCAACATAGAAACGAAGCACTTTTACCATGATTTTGAAGAAAATCTGCCCGGGTTGGATTCAAAATGATATGGAAAGAAAGATTTGTAGCAATGACGTAACATGAACAGTTGGTTCTGTTACAGACAACAGTTTAAACGAAAGAGAGGTCATAGGGATATGAAACTGACTTATACAAATGTAAATGGATACCTGATTCCGAATCTCACCTATAAATCCGGTGAGCAGATGGAGCAACTTGGCAAATATGGATTTCTTCGCAGAGATTATCTGAAGAACCATCGAAATTCAACGTATCAGGTGATGCTTTTACAGGATACGATTGGCGAGCATCTTCTGGAAGTGGACAAGGCAGCAAGAGAACGGGAAGAAGTAATCTTGGAGCAGTTGGAAGAAAAAGAACCACTGCCAGATAAGGAGAAAGATCAGATGGCATGGGTAAGAGCAGCTAATCAGCACAGAGCGATTGCAGAGGAGATTATCTTGAAAGAATTGATTTATGCATAAGGATTGCCAGTAACCAATCTGGCAGGTAACTGATAAAAATAGAATATTGTGAGCGAAGTAAGGCGTGAGTCATAAAATATGGCTTGCGTCTTTTTCTTTGCCTGAAAGGAAGTGATAAGTTTGAACAAGAAGTTTTTGAAGCATTATATGGAAACCAATCCAGAAGGGACAGCACAGACCTATATCTTTCTGGTGGACAATCAGGATATAGCGTTGAATATTGTAATGTCAGGATATCAGGCAATCTGTCTGGTGCAGGAAGATGACGGATATTATTTCAGTGCAGATTCCTTTATAGAAGAAATGAGAGCTATTCAGTTTACAGGAAGCTGTCAGAGTGCCTATCATTATGTGACTGCCTGTACGGTGAAGTGGATGAATGATAAGTTACAGACATTTTTCAAAGACGCTGGTCTCGACGGAAAAGCAGGCTGGCAGTTGTTCAAAGAGAAAGAGTATCTTGGCAAACTGGATAATCAGATAGAAGTTGAGAAATTACTGGAACAGTATATTCTGCGTTTTGAACGAGATCCGAGAGAAGAACCGGAACTGAGTCGTTTTCACTTATTTGATGCAAAAGGAAATGTGAAAGGTGTCCGGGATATGGAGATTGTAGATTATCTGGTGGAGAATGTTCAGTTTTTTGTGGTAGGAATCACACCGTATTATTATGAGCATGGCGTTTTCATGGAAGACCATGATGGGGTAAGAATGAAATACCGTATCCAGAAGCTGATCTATCGAGATCAGGTACAGAGTGGAGTGATCAAAAGAATCTATAATCTGCTGATCACACAGCCAAAAGTTCACCGAGAGGCATATGAACTAAATAAACAGCCTGTGCGGTGGATCAACTTCAAAAATGGATATTATGATCCGGTTACGGGTGAAATGCTGGAACACAATCCGGATTATCTGACAATCAATCAGATACCATTTCCCTATTATCCGGAGGACAAGGAGCAGGTGTTGCAGGGTGGAGAAAATATCAAAAAGTATCTTGCATCGTCTCTTCCTAACAAAGAAGAACAGCAGACATTCTGGGAGTATTTTGGATACTGCATGACACAGGATACGCAGTTTCAGAAATTCCTTACACTGAAAGGAAATGGTGGAACAGGAAAGTCGGTGGCAGTATCGCTGATCCAGCATGTCGTTGGAATCACCAATATGTCCAGCATTTCTTTACAGGATTTAAATAAACGATTCTATGCGACTGGAATGTATGGAAAGCTGTTAAATGCCTGTGCGGATATTCCATGCAAGGCAATGGAGAATACAGATGTATTAAAGAAAGCAGTCGGTGAGGACACACTGATTTATGAGAAAAAAGGACAGGATGCAATTCATTTCCACTCTTATGCGAAGCTGCTTTTTTCTACCAATGAAATGCCGCAGAATCTTGAGGATAAGTCAGATGCTTTTTACCGTAGACTACTGATTCTCGATATGAACCGGGTAGTAAAAAGTGGTGAAAAAGATCTGCACTTAAAGGAAAAGGTACAGGCAGAATCTGATTATGCAATTCATATGGCGATGATTGCATTGAAAAATCTGTACGAACAGGGAAAGTTCACGGAGAGCGAACACAGCAAAGAATGTGTAAGAGAAGTGCAACGGACGTCAGATAGTATCTGTGCTTTTATTGATGAGTCATTGGTGCGTGCCAAAGGAAAACGTCTGAAACGAAGTGAAGTGTTCCATATGTATGAGGAATACTGCAAAGAGAATGGCAGACAGGGGCATGGTAAATCTAACTTTTTCAGGAATATGACAGATAAAGGTTTCCTTCTGAAGCAGTACAATGGAGAGTTTTATTATCAGGATATTGCAGTTAAGGAAGAAGATTTTTGTCCTGTAGATCCAGAAGAAAGAATACCTTTTGAAGAAACAGATACAGATTATAAACAGTTACAGTTAAATATGAATCAGGGAATTAAGGGCATTTAGGGCAAAATAAGCAAAAAGAAATGTTACCGGAGCAGGAGAAATAACAAAGATAGCTGCCAAAGTACATAAAATTTTGCTTTTTTTACACTGACTGCCCTTTTTATGTATCAACATTTTAGCTGATACAAATATAGGTTTTTCCCGAATTTGGGAGAAAGTCAAAAATAAATATTAAGAAAGTATGAGGTATGATTATGAGAATGATGAAAAACAACAATAATGAGACAGTTATGGTGATCGGGATTGATCATGGGTATGGAAACATGAAAACAGCCACCAGATGCTTTCCATCCGGTGTAGCCAGATATGACAAGGAGCCAATCTTCCAGAATAATCTTCTTGTTTACAATGGCATGTATTACCAGATCGGAGAGGAACACAAGGAGTTCTGTGCAGAGAAAACGCAGGATGAGGACTATTATGTGCTGACACTGGCGGCTATCGCAAGGGAACTGGATGGGAAAGGTATGAACCGGGCAAAGGTACACATTGCAGCCGGACTTCCACTTACCTGGGTAGCTACACAGAAAGAAGACTTTCAGAAATATCTTCTCCAGAATGAATGTGTAGATTTTACATTCCGCAATAAAGAGTATCATGTAGAGTTCGCAGGAGCTGATATTTACCCACAGGGATTTGCAGCAGCCTTTTACCGCTTACAGGATTTCAAAGGAATCAACATGCTGGTGGATATTGGAAACGGAACTATGAACATCATGTATATCAACAATTCCCGTCCATTAGAGAAGAAATGCTTTACAGAGAAATATGGAACGCATCAGTGTGTGCTTGCTGTAAGGGAATCCCTGCTGAAAGAACTGGGAACAGTGGTGGACGATCTGGTGATTGAGCAGGTGATCCGTACCGGGACAGCAGATATTGGTGAGAAATATCTGACAGTCATTCGTAAAGCTGCCGGAGATTATACGAAAGAAATCTTCCATAAGCTGAGAGAACGGGAATATAATCCAGAACTGATGCGTCTGTATGTGGTCGGCGGTGGCGGTTGTATGATCCAGAATTTTGGAGAATATGACAAGAGCCGGGTGACAATTGTACGGGACATCTGTGCCACAGCGAAAGGCTATGAAGCAATGACCGTAAGGAAAATCCAGAGAAACGGAGGGATGCTTGTATGAGAAAAGAACGGAAAATCATCAACACAAATATCCGTTTGAATCTTTGTGATGAACAGGACAGGCAGGCATGGGAATATTTGCAGACGATGGACAGGGAAAAATATAAATCGTACACCAGAGCAGTTGTAGTTGCTTTAAACGATTATTTTTCCAGAGAGTACAGGAATGAAGCAGATCCGTATCTGGAAACCAGAGAAAAGGAAGATGCATTTCTGGAAAGAGTGGAAACAGCTGTCCGGGATGGAGTGAAAGAATCCGTCCCGATGGCTATAGCGAAGAATCTGATGGAAATGCTTGTACCGTTTGTAAAAGAATCGGTAGGAGAAATTAATCTGCCGGACAGAACACTAACAATGGAGAAAACGGATGGAGAGATCGCAGAAGATAATCTGGACTGGGAGAAAGAAGCTGATATGGATGCAGCACTGGATTTTGCGGATAGTTTTTAGCTGTCTGTAAAAAGGAAAAGCAGTCCGGTTTGCATAAAATAAATCGGACTGCCTTAAGTGGAGCTATTCTTTTTTCTTGGGTAAGGACGTTTATCATCTGTCAGGTTTAGCAGATAATCAACGCTGGTGTTATGAAATTCAGCCAGTTTAATCAGAATGTGAGTAGGGATATCGACATCACCACATTCATAATTACTGTAAATACGCTGACTGCAATTCAGAATTTCACCCATATTCTTCTGCGTAAGGTCACGATCTTCACGCAGATCCCGTATTCTCTGATACATGCGTTTCACCTCTAGCATAATAATAACTTAGCGAGATATTCACTATTGAAATATAGCGAGAAATTCGCTACACTGAATTTAAAAATGCAGGAGGGAGAAGTACAGAGTGAAAGAGAAAGTGAAAAAGGTGCTGGTGTGGATTTTTGAATTTGTTTTATTTTGTGGATATTTCTATGTTTTATTCGTGAATCTGGTATGTGGATTTGGATATGGAGGGATAAGCAGCAGAGGACAGGCAATAAAGATTTTATGTGCTTCGTTCTTCCTTGCAGTGGGACTTCCCGGATTGATCTGGTATCAGCATCGCAGATTTATGAAACTGGAGAATTTATTGCATGACCTGTTTGAAATTTGCGACAAAATAAAATAGCAGTAATAGAAAAATAGATTGACAGTAAGAAAAGCTTTACGGAAACAGAATAGCAGAAAAAGGTAATGGCAGTGATGGCATTTCTATTGGTAAAAATCAGTGAAATGTTCATGACTGCTATTTTTATGCTTTTCAGCAGAAATGGAAAGTGATTCAGAAAAAGAAAAGCAGAAATAACAGCGAAATATGGCAGAGAGGCATTTGCAGATGGAAAACGTTGTATAAGCAAGGCAAAGAAGAAATATAGAGTGCCGGATACGGCACATGATTGTCCGATACTTCGCATCGGAGTGGTGCATGACTAGCCTGTTTCAGAAAGGAAAAATCTATGGAATGTGGAGATTTTCTCTTTCTTTTACAGTCAGTTCCTGCACCACAAAACCACTGTCATCTCAATTTTGGCTTGATAACACAGAGGAGAATGTTGCTTACTTGGTGCTGGTTCAGTGGTGGGGAGATGACAGGCAAGTTTCGCAAAGTGGCAAGCCACTATGCACCGGAGCCAGCCTTTGGGCTGTTCCTAAACTTGCCAGAGGGCTCCGCCCCTTGGAACCCCGGCACGTCAATGGCGTAAGTATTCCTGCGAAATGTCCACCGGACATTCCTACAGAACACTTACTGATTGACTAGGACGCTGTCCTGCACCTACCAAAGAGGAATATTGCATTTCCCCTTATGGAATTCCCTGCTAATCTACCAGCCGGAAAGGTTATGGCTGATTTATAAAAAAGATAGAGTGGAGAAAGGAGACGAAGATTTATGCGAAAACGAAATTATACGGTAACGATACGAATGAATAAAGCAGAGTATGATCTGCTCCAAAATAAAGTAAAGGAGTCTGGACAGACTCAGCAGGCGGTTGTAATTCATGCAATAGCAGGTTTAAAAATTGCATCCGCAGAGGAAGTGGAAGAATTGAAAAGACTGAACCAGATGTTTGCGGATATCCTTTGTCAGCTCCGGGGAGCTACGACAAATATCAACCAGATTGCAAGAAAACTGCATACAGATGGAGAAATTCCAAACGACAGTATGTTGTATTTCCTCAATAAAAATATTCTCAAGTATCGGAAGGAGAGTGAAAGGATATGGCAGTTAATAAGACGATTAATAAGCGGACAAATACACATGGAGCAATGAGAAATTGTATTGAATATGTTTTACGGCAGGACAAGACAAGTGAGCTGCTTACTTATATAACAGGCCCGTACTGTCACAATGAAATTAATTATGATCTGGTGTACAGAACCTTTTTGGAAGAAAAGAAGATGTGGAATAAAGATACAGGGAGAATGTATGCCCACAACATTATTTCCTGGCATAAGGATGAGCAGATCACCCCGGAGCAGGCATTTGAATTTGGAAAAGAGTTTGCAGAAAAATGGTTCCGGGGATTCCAGACCTTAGTGGCAGTTCACAAGGATAAAGACCATATTCATTGCCATCTGGTGACGAATTCTGTCAGTTATGAGGATGGAAAGAAACTGCATACTACGAAAAAAGATCTGGAGCAGATGAAGCAGTTTACCAACCAGATGTGCCGGGAACGTGGGCTGACGGTTGCAGAAAAAGGAAAACATTTTGATGGCAGTCAGATTGAAAAGGGCGAAATCATTGCATGGAGCAAGGATAAATATAATCTGTTCCGGCAACAAGTAAAGGACAGCTTTGTGGCTGACTGTGCAATGGCGGTGTTAAAAGCACTGGAGAATTGTATCAGTAAAGAAAAGTTTATAGAAAAAATGAAACAGCTTGGATGGAGTGTGAACTGGACAGAAAAGAGGAAGCACATCACGTTTCAGAATCAGGATGGAAAGAAAGTGCGTGACAGCAATCTGTCCAAAACCTTTCATCTGGACATCAGCAAGGAGGGGTTAGAGAATGAATTTAATGGAAATTACGAAAGGATACAAGCCGAAGCAGAACGAACAAATGGATCAGACGATGTATTCGCTGGATACTACCGACAAGTGGAAGCAGCTTGCGAAGGAGCAGGCAGAAACGCTGGAGAAAGTGACGGCAGAGAGGGACGAGTTGCAGGTGAGAAATCAGAAGATGAACGAGTTTATTCAGGAATTTCAGGAAAGGACACACAAGTTGAAAATGGAAAAACAGCAGTTGTTCTTCGAGAATCACGAAATGCAAGAAGAAATGCAGAAGTCGAACGCCGAAATTCAGCAGATGACAGTAGAACTGTCCGAAATGCGGAAACTCAATCAGTCTTTACAGCAGAGCAACGACGACTTGAGGAACAGAAACGGATTGATGAGCAGGAGCGAGCAAGAGCATCTCGAAGAAGAAATAAAAGACGTTCGGGACTGGAACTCTAAATTACAGACACAGGTGAACCAATCGTCGGTGAAAGCGGTTGAACAGGCACAGCAAAAACAGGAAGAAGCAGAAAAACAGGCAAGACAGGCAGAGTATCAGGCTGAAAGGGAAAAGAAACGGGCAGATATGGAGATACAAAAAGCCAGGAGAAAAGCAAAATCGGAAATGGAGGATATGAAAGAAATACAGTTTTTCTGGACTTGGGGATATCTTTGTGTCATATTCTTTTCACTTATTCAGAATGGAGCATTTCAAAGGGATTTAATGCAACTGATCATGTTGCCAGTTAATTGGTGCAGAAAGTATGCAATATGGTTTGAACAGCTGGATTATATGGGATATTCTACGGGAGAGGTAGTTTTTGAACGAATATTTTCAAGTGCTGTGATTATGGCGGGAATTGTCGGGGGTGTATTTCTTGTATGGGGCGGAATTGAATGGTATCGAAAGATATGGGATGATATTTATAAAATGGTTTTGATAGCCAGCTTTTCCTTTATTGCGGTATTAGGAAACTTGATACGGGAATATTTGCCATTTAATCTGCTGTTTGTGATTTTTGTCATAAATGTAGGGACTGTTCTGATTAGAATATATTTGAATAATAAGAATGTTGGCTATTGAACAATAAATCGAATTTATTTGCTATAATGAATTTCTATATTTTCTTGTCAGTCAGTCCTAACGGTGTTACACTGAAAAAGTATAGAAACTCAAACAATGTTACCTATTGTAGGGACTGGAGCTTTATAAGGTAACATTTTTTTATATGAGAAAGTTAGATAAAACTAATTACTGAAGGAGATAAGCTATGATGTTTTATGAAAGAGGAGACAAAAGTAAGAAAAGCAGCGGAAGAAAGTGGACAGTGTAATATGAGAACAGTAACAACAGAGGACAATCCATATAAGGTTGCTGGAGATATACTTTTTGCGTCTTCGGAAGTGGAATCGGATTTCAGAAGTGTTGATTTATATGGATCTTCTGTCCGGAGAAAAAAAGAAGATGCTATATGTTCAAGATTTCATCTTGAGAATGAAAGTGGTACAGGAGATATCGCCGTATATCAGACATTTCCAGGAATGGAGCTGGTCTATAATGATATGCATATGGAATATTGTAATAAGATGCAGAGTCCACGTCCTGGATTTATTGAAATTAATTATTGTCGGGAGGGGCGGTGTGAGTGTGCGTTTGGAGAGCGTAGTTATTGCTATATGGCAGCGGGAAATTTATCCATTTGTACCTTGCATAAGAAATCACATACATCAACATTTCCTACTTCCCATTATCATGGGATAACGATAACGATTGAGTTGGAAGAAATTACAGATGAGATGAGAAGAATCTTGAAACTTCTTTCTATTAATCTTACCCGAATTTCAGAGTTTGCAGGAAAACAGGATTTTTATATGGTTCGTGCAAATGAAACTGTCCAACATATATTTTCGGAATTATATACTGTTCAGGAACATATAAAGCCTAGTTATATCAGAATAAAGCTTCTGGAGCTTTTATTGATACTAACAGAAATGGATTTTGACAGGATTAAGAACGACTATGTTTATTTCTCAAAATCGCAAAGGAACTGTACCAGACAGATTCATGATTTTATTGTAGGACATATCAAAGAACATTATACAATTGAGGAGTTGGCAGAGCGTTTTGAAATATCACCTACGGCAATGAAACGTTGTTTTAAGGGAATGTATGGTGCACCTGTTTATGCGTATCTCCGGACTTATCGTTTACAAATTGCTGAAAAATTATTACGGGAGGGGAATTTATCTGTAGGTGAAATCGCAACAGAAATCGGATATACAAATCCCAATAAATTTACTTCGGCATTTCGAGGTGAATATGGAATGACACCAACGGAGTATAAAAAGAATGTCTGATTGGATAGAAACTAGTCTGCCAGGTCATTGAGTTTCATATTAGTACCAGATAAAATATGCATTGGTTAGATAAGACTGACTAATACATATTTTTTATTTAGGAGGATTATAATGAAACAGAGAAAATTATTAACAAGTTTGTTTTTAGCAGCAGCTTTGTCTATTTCTTTATTGACGGGATGTGGAAATACAGGCAGTAGCACATCTGAAACAAAGCACACAGAAAACAGTGCTACAGAAGAACAGACTACAAGCGTACAGAAGGAAAGTGAAACTGATGAGAATCAGGATGCAGCAGATCAGCTTTTATGCGATCTGAAAGGTACTTATCAGGAACTGTGGCCGGTTATTCTGGCAGATGAATACGATCAGCTGTGGCTCGATGACAGTGCTGCAATTGTAGGAGAGGATAATGCTCAGGCGGCTGTTGAAAAAATGTCTTCCATGGTAACTGGAACAGTCACCGGTGAAGAGGCAGTGGAAACCTACAAGGATGGAAATATGGCATACGACTGTGAATTTTTACAGAATATAGATCAGTTCACGTTTGACGGAACAACAATATCTGGTGTGGATGAAGAGGGGAATGATGTATTCAGTCATTCTTATCATTACGTAGGTATGGAAGAAACGCGTGGTCTGTACATCTACGAAAGTGATGATGCTGATTCCGGCGAGTTTACCTATTTCTGTATCGCTCCGGATACGATGAAAACTACATGGCACATTGAGTTCAGATATGGAAGTGACCTGGATGCATTGGAAAAATATGATGCAGGTGAATATGCTTATTGGCTGGCAGCAGGAATTTCTGTTGACTATACGAAAGCCGATGTTGAGAACTGTATACAGTTATTCTGTAAAGAGAATCTGTCTGAATAGTGAAAATAAATTTGAGTCGGTGGAAATCGGAGAGATTCTGATGCCACCGGCTTTTTGAGGAGGATATAAGGTCATGAGCAAAAAGAAAAATGCCGAGTTATCCCGGATGTGGGGATTTGCAGGGAAACGTCATTGGTTGACTATTGCCAGCTGCATTCTGGCAGGAATATCCACGGTGCTTTCTATTATTCCATTTGTCTGTATCTGGTTTGTGATTCGGGATATCTTGTATGCGATGAAAAAGGGAGATTTGTCACAGGCAGCTTCCAGTGGGCATTATGCGTGGTTTGCAGTAGCATTTTCGTTACTTAGTATTTTATTATATTTTGTAGCATTATGTTGTTCGCATCTGGCAGCATTTCGTACAGCTACCAATATGAAAAAAGAGGCAATGCACCATATTGTCACGTTACCGCTTGGATATTTCAGTCAGAATGCCAGTGGCAGACTTCGGAAAATTATTGATGACAATGCTGGACTGACTGAAGGGTTTCTGGCACATCAGTTGCCGGATCTGACCGGTGCAGTTGTTATGCCGGTTGCAGTCATCAGTTTGTTGTTTGTCTTTGACTGGAGACTTGGAATCTGTTGTTTGATTCCACTGGCAATCAGTGTATTTTTCTTAAAGAAAATGATGGGTGGAGATAATGCCGATTTTATGTCGGGATACATGACCGCACTGGAAAATATGAATAAAGAAGCGGTAGAATTCGTTCGTGGAATCCCGGTTGTAAAGGTATTCCAGCAAACCATTTACTCATTCAAAAACTTTCATGCAGCGATTGAAGAATACAAAAAATATGCCAGTGGATATGCAATCTGCTGTCGTATCCCATTGACGGGATTTAACATTACTTTAAATGGAACTTTTATTTTGCTGATCCCAACTGCACTGATGCTTTTTTCGGCAGCAAGTGGACAGGCGGATCGTCAGAAACTGTTTTTAGATTTCCTGTTTTACAGTCTGTTTACGCCAGTTTGTACAACAATGATGAATCGAATCATGTTTGCAAGCGAACAGTTAATGGCGGCAAAAAGTGCAGTAAGCAGAATAGAAGCAATTTTGCAGGAAAAACCGCTTAAAGAATCAAATACACAAAAACAGCCAAAGGATGCTTCTGTTGTATTCGGGGATGTTTCTTTTACTTATCCAGGTGCTAAGAAAAAAGCATTGTATCATGTAAGCTTCGAAGTCCCTGATGGTAAGAAAATTGCATTAGTCGGAGCTTCCGGTAGTGGCAAATCTACAGCGGCCAGTCTGATTCCACGTTTTTATGATGTTCAGGAAGGAAACGTCTTAGTGGGTGGTGTGGATGTTCGTGAGATTGCTAAAAATGACCTCATGGAGCAGATTGCATTTGTGTTCCAGAACACCCGTCTTTTCAATGATACCTTACTTGAAAATATCAGAGCTTCCAGGCCAGATGCCACACGTGAAGAAGTGATGAGAGCGGCAGAAGCAGCACAATGTCAGGATATCATAGAGAGACTTCCAAATGGTTTGGATACTATAGTTGGAAGTGGAGGAACCTATCTGTCGGGTGGTGAAAATCAGCGGATTGCATTAGCACGTGCAATTCTGAAAGATGCACCAATTATTATACTTGATGAAGCGACAGCTTTTGCAGATGCGGAAAATGAGCATCAGATCCAGCTTGCCTTTGAAGGACTGACCAGCGGAAAAACAGTACTTATGATTGCACATCGTCTGTCCACGATTCAGGATGCAGATATGATTCTGGTCTTTGGTGATGGAAAAATAATAGAACGAGGCAATCATGATGAATTGCTGAAACAGAATGGTGTCTACGCATCCATGTGGAAAGAATATCAGACACAGATTATCTGGAAGGTTGGAACGACTGTGAGAAAGGAGGAAAATCATGATTAACAGATTACAGAAAAAATACGCTCTGAGTGTCCAGGGTGCAAAGGATCTTTTTAAAGCAATTGTTTATTCTGTACTGGCAAATATCAGTCTGATGCTCCCGGTTGCCCTACTTGCAATAGTATTAAATACGATGCTTCCTATGGCTCTTGGAATGGAAGAAAAAGTGGCAGGATTTGCAGGATATACAGTTGTTGGAATTATCATTTTAGTGATTATTTTTGTCCTTCATTATCTGCAGTATACAAAAGCCTATATTGGTACCTATGAGGAAAGTGAACGTAGACGCATTACACTTGCAGAAAAGCTCAGGACGTTACCGCTTGGATTTTTCCATGAACGTGACCTTGCTGATCTGACAAGTACAATTATGGGCGACTGTGCCAGTTTTGAGCATGCGTTTTCCCATACAGTTCCGCAATTTTTTGGAGCACTTATTTCTACAAGTATTGTGTGTCTGGTACTTCTTGTTATAAACTGGAAAATGGGAATTGCTCTTTTGTGGGTTGCACCGGTGGCATTTGCAATTGTTCTTCTTTCACGCAAGTGGCAGGAACTGCTTGCAAAGAAATATATGACAACAAGAATTGATCTGTCAGAAGGAATACAGGAATGTCTGGAAACGGTACAGGATATTAAGGCATGTAATCAGGAGAAAACTTATCTGGAGAAACTGGATGCGAAATTGGATGCAGCAGAAAAAGCGCAGATTTCCAGTGAAATGGTCAGTGCGAGTCTTCTTACAACCGGTCAGATGGTCTTACGGCTTGGACTGGCAACGGTTATTGTTGTGGGAAGTTCGCTGATTTTAAAGGAAAAAATTGATCTGTTTACTTATATTCTATATTTGATCGCAGCCTCCCGTCTGTATGATCCACTTTCTGGAGCTATGGCGAATATGGCAGAACTTTTTGGTGTGAATTTACAGGTAAAACGCTTGAAAGAAATCCAGGAATATCCGTTAGAAAACGGGCAGACAGAGTATCACACCAAAGGATATGATGTGATTTTTGACCATGTGAAGTTTTCTTATGAAACAGGAAAAACAGTTTTAAAAGATGTATCTTTTACTGCAAAACAGGGACAGGTGACTGCATTAGTAGGACCATCCGGCGGTGGTAAGAGCACCATAGCAAAACTGGCAGCTAAATTCTATGACGTGGATGGTGGGAAAATTACACTTGGTGGTGCAGATATCGCAAAAATTGATCCGGTCGCATTGATGAAAGATTTTTCGATTGTTTTTCAGGATGTTGTTCTTTTCAATAATACAATTATGGAAAATATCCGTGTCGGACGAAAAGGTGCAAGTGATGAGGATGTTATTGCTGCAGCAAAGGCTGCAAAATGTCATGATTTTATCGAAAAATTGCCGCAGGGTTATCAGACGGTAATCGGAGAAAATGGTTCTACGCTTTCTGGCGGGGAGTGCCAACGTCTTTCCATTGCCCGTGCACTTTTAAAAGATGCACCTGTTATTTTACTGGATGAAGCAACTGCTTCTTTAGATGTGGACAGTGAAACACAGATACAGGAAGCGATATCTGAACTAGTCAGTGGGAAGACAGTTCTGGTAATCGCTCATAGGATGAGAACGATTGAAGCAGCGGATCAGATCGTTGTTCTGGATAAAGGTGTTGTGGCAGAAAAAGGAAACCATGATACGCTTATGAAGAAAAATGGTCTATATCGTAAGCTGGTTGATCTGCAGACGGAAGCAGCAAATTGGAAACTTAGTGTATAGAACAAAAGGCACTGAAAACCATAGAATTATTGGTTTGCAGTGCCTTTTTTGAGCAAAGAGAAAAAATACAGTGAATTTAAGTTTTGCTAAGTTTCACTAAATTCTATTCGTTTGATTTCCGCCACTGTTTTGAGGGTTTCCGTTTTCCACAATCATCACAAGTCTGTGGCCAGTTAATTTTCCATTCAAAATATTCATCTCTGGTAATCGTACCAGATTTCAGTTCTTCTTTTCTAAGAGTCCATTCTTTCAGAAAATCGTTGAGAACTCTATAATTAAACCACATACCAACAGGCGAATGTGCAGGCCAGCTATCAGAATCATGGTAGCGGATAGCGGCATCGTCACTGGAATTTGATTTTTCACCTGGATATGTCTCTAGTTGAAAGAGATTAATCATGCCGGGATTAAATTCATCAATCCAGAACAGAATTTCCATCAGTTCAGAGGCGTCCATCGTGGTTGGCTCATATAGTGTCAGTGGGTTTACGTCCAGAATCTTAGCCATTTCAGTTACCAGATCTTTGCGGGGAACCCGGTAATTCGTTTCATATTGGGCAAGACGATTTGCACCTTTATCGCCCCAACCGAGGGCAGCACCAAGTTCTGCCTGTGTCATATTCCGGAATGTCCGGATTTTTTTTATTTTATCACCGATTGTCATATCAGATTTCCCACTTTCTTTTTGATAAATCCATTTTACTACCAAAAACAGTGAATGTAAACAGAAAGATTCGCATTGAAGCGAACAAAACACTTGACATTCGCATGAATGCGAATTAAAATGACAGTACGATAAAGGTTCGCATGAAAGCGAATGTACAGATGAGGATAAATACTTTTTGCAAATTATTGCAAAATGAGGTTGGTAAAATCCTTCTGTCAGGCTTTATTAGTGAGAGGATTTTTTTGAAGTGAACAACATTTTGGTGTTTCCAGGCTGTAATAAGTGAAAGGATATTCAAAAAAACTCTTTTGTACCTTGAAAATTACATGAGCTGTATAATCTGATCTCACAGATGCCATAACCCTGTAAATGATTTTATGGGCGAGCGTCGAAGATACTCCGGAAACGGCTGGTAAGTTTGCGAAGAAGCTGCCAGCATTCAGAAATATTCTGATAGAGGTTGGATGTAACGCTGACAACAGATTATACGAATGGAAGCCAACACGCCGAACAGAATATGCAATGCCATAGTAATAGATAAAATTTGAGAACAAAATGCGAAAGGTAAGGTGATGTGATTGAGAAAATTGTAGGTATAGGACGACTTATACAAAGAATATGTTGGAAAAGAGGTGAGCATCATGGTGAATCAGTCAGTAATAGATTCCAGTGTTAATCTGGAGCAGTTAAAGGACATTGAAGATTTAATTCCTGATATGGATAAAGCCATTTCTGAAAAAGTGGAAACTTTTCTGGATAAATCTGGCGATCAGCCGTATGCTCACATGAATGAAGGGTATGTGGTAGTCGTGGAAATGACAGGAGAAATGGATGCTACAGATGCGATCAGTGATTATCTAAGAAAAAGAACGGAGTTGATGTATTAGATGCAAGTCTTGAAAAAATATCTTGCGAATCTACAGATGTTATGTTAATGTGAGGTCAGGGAAAATGAACGTGATACATGGTTTCTGACTTCTATTCAATGGAATAAGTAAGTTGGGAGCGATGTAAAATGGAACAGATGCAAATGAATATGCCAGATATATACGATGCTGCATTGTATCTTCGATTATCGAAAGATGATATGGAAGAGGGCGATGCGAAGTCAGAGAGCAACAGCATTGCAAATCAGAGAGAGTTACTTCGGAGCTTTGTAAAAAGCCAGCCGGATATTCAGATCTTTGATATATATGTGGATGACGGATACTCAGGAGGAAATTTTGACCGACCTGAGTTTAAACGAATGACAACTGATATAGAAGCTGGAAAAGTAAACTGCGTGATTGTAAAAGACTTATCCAGATTCGGAAGAGAGTATATAGAAGCCGGGCGATGGATCGAAAAGACCTACCCGGCTTTAAATGTGCGTTTTATTTCAGTTACAGACCAGTTTGACAGTAAAACAGCAGATTTTTCAGAAAAGTCATTTGTTGTTCCAATCAAAAATTTTGTAAATGAAAGCTATTGCCGGGACATTTCCGGTAAAGTGCGAAGCCACCAGAAAATCAAACGTGAAAAAGGTGAATTTATTGGAGCATTTGCCCCGTATGGTTACTGCAAAGATCCGGAGAATAAGAATTGTCTGGTGATTGATTCTTATGCAGCGGATATTGTAAGAAAAATATTTTCATGGAAAATTGATGGATTCAGTCTTGGAGCAATCGCAGAAAAACTGAATGTACGTCATGTGCAGTCGCCAAAAGAATATAAAAAGGCAAATGGTGAAAATTACAATTCCGGATTCCATAGTTCAGATACACCGAAATGGTCGGCAGTGCAGATCAAAAGGATTCTGACCAATGAAGTCTATATTGGAAACATGGTACAGGGCAAGCAGGAACGAATCAGCTATAAAGTAAAGCAACGCCTGGATAAGCCAGAATCAGAGTGGGTGAAAGTAGAAAATACGCATCCGGCAATTATCAGGCAGAATGATTTTGATGTGGTTCAGAAGCTGCTTCAATATGATGGCAGGGCATCGAAAACATCAGACAGTGCAAACTTTTTTTCGGGATTTGTGTTTTGCGGAGATTGCAAGACACCGATGATACGCAGGGTAAATCAGTATAAGGGCAAGAAAAAAGCCTTTTATATCTGCCAGACAAAGAACAAAGGTGGAGATTGCACCAGACACAGTATTCCGGAAGAGGTGCTGAAAAGAATTGTGTTGAAAGAGATTCAGGCATATACGGCACTTTTTGTAGACTATCAGATGATTATGGAAGAACTTTGTGAGATGCAAGTCAGCTACGATCAGGTAATCGGTTATGATACGCAGATTAGTAAGTTGCAGGAAGAATATAACCGCTATTACAGTCTGAAAGCGTCTTTAGGTGATGACTTGAAAGAGGGACTGATCAGCAAAGAAGAGTTCGATGATTTTCGGGAAAGTTACGGAAGAAAATGTGAAGAACTGGAGCAGATGATTGAGAATCAGAAAAAATTGGTAAAGCAAATGTTTGAGGGTGGAGTGTCTGCAACTGTTCAGTTGGAGGACTGGAAGAAATCACTGGAAATCAAAGAACTGGATCGCACATTGCTGGCACTGACCGTAGATAAAATTTATATTTATGAAAATAAGCAAATTAAAATTCACATCCGTTATCAGGATATGATTGAGAAAATGAAAGTCATAAGACGGTTTTATGCGGAACACCGGACAGAGTGCAGGAAAGAGGCGAGATAAATGGCAAGGACAGCAAAAAGATATAAGAAAAACACAGAGAAGAAAGTTCTTGGGATTCCGGTATGTATGGCTGCAATTTATGCCAGATTATCCGTAGACAGTGATGAAAAAAAGTCAGAATCTATTGAAACACAGGTTACGCTGATAAAAGAGTTCATTCAGAAGCACAATGAAAATCCAGACAGAGAGTATGAAATTGCTGTATATGACATTTATTCTGATCTGGGAAAAACCGGAACAAATTTTGACAGACCGGGATTTGAACGGATGATGAATGATGTCAGGGAAGGTAAAATAAACTGTATTCTGGTAAAGGATTTCTCACGATTTGGAAGAAATTATATCGAAACTGGCAACTATCTGGAAAAGATTCTTCCTTTTATGAAAGTGCGGTTTATTTCTGTATGTGACAACTATGATTCATTTACACCGGATGCCAAGAATCAGGAATTATCCATGAATATCAAGAATCTGGTGAATGATGCTTATGCGAAAGACATTTCCGCAAAAGAACGGGCAGCGAAACGTATTGCACAGAAAAATGGTGAGTATGTGGGATCTACAGCTCCATATGGATATTGTGTGGAAAAGATAAATGGAATTTATAAGTTGATGGTGGAACCGGAAGCTGCAAAGATTGTCCGCAGGATTTTTGAAGAATATGCTTCGGGAGATGGCGTACAGAGCATTATTGACAGGCTGTTTGAGGATAGGGTACATCGGATTTCAGATTATAACCAATATCATCATGTGTACTGTCAGGACGGAGAGAACCTTCATCAGTGGGGAAATTCTTCGATACGTGCAGTGCTGAACCGGAATAATTATTATGGCGATCTGGTTCAGAGAAAATATGAATCCAGATTTCAAAGAGGTGAAAAATGGTGTGACATATTGGACGAGAGCCAGTGGATTATTACGCCAAATGCCCATGAGCCAATTATTAGCAGAGAATTGTTTGAAAAAGCACAGGTCAGGCTAAAAGCAGCACAACAGAAAGCAACAAAAACTACTGTAGGGTGGGAAGATGATGAAAGAGCATTTTACAATGTATTCTATTGTGGTGATTGTAAGCGGAAAATGTGTACACGTAGATACAGAGGCAATGTGTATTACTTTTGCAATGCTGCCTGGTATCGGGATGAAAGAAAATGTAGTCACAAATCTATTTCCGAAGAGAAGCTGCAGAAAATTGTCCGTTCGGAGCTAACCAGACAGTTTCAGTTATCTGGATTGAGGAAAAAGGATATGTCTGCTATAAGCAGTGCGGTATTTCTTTCCAAAATCAATGAGATTCAAACTGAGATCAGAAAATTGGATGCAGATATGGAAAGACGTTCAGAAAAACTGGCACAGGCATTTATGAAATATAAAGAGGGTGAATTTTCCAAAGAAGCCTATATAGAAATGAAAGATGACCGTAATAACTGGAAAGAGTTTTGTGAAGAGAGAAAGAAGTCTCTGGAGCAGACCATACGAAAGCTGGAAAAACAACAGAAAGAAGAAGCCAGATTTTTACGAAGTCTGTTGGAACTGGATGGGACAACCAGAATCAATGCGGAACTTGCGGAGGGCTTGATTGAAAGTATGTATCTGTATGGTGATGGCAGACTGGAAATCAACTTCGCGTTTAAGGGGGCGGTAGAACATGAGTGATCAGAAACTGATTATTGGATATTACCGTCTTTCCATGGAAGATGATTCAGAGGGAGAAAGTAACAGCATTATCAATCAGAGAAAACTGGTAAAAGATTATATTTCCAATATCCCGGAACTGGCTTCTATGCCATTTCAGGAGTTCTACGACGATGGATATTCTGGTTCCAGTATGGAGCGTCCGGCAATTAAGCAGGTTCTGGAACTTGCTAGGGAGAATAAAGTGCAGTGTATTGTGGTAAAAGATTTTTCACGTTTTGCCAGAAACTATATTGAGATGGGAACTTATCTGGAACAGATTTTTCCATTCCTGGGAGTACGATTTATTTCTATCTCAGACCAATATGATTCTAAAGATTATAAAGGAAAGAATTCCGACATCGAAGTACAGTTTAAAGGACTGATCGCAGATTTTTATGTGAAAGACCAGTCTGTAAAGGTAAAATCGGCAGTCAGTACCAGACGAGGAAAAGGTGAGTATTGCTGTGGATCTGCACCTTATGGGTATCGAATCAATCCTGAAAATAAGAAAGAACTGGTGATTGTAGAGGACGAAGCAGAAGTGATTCGCAGAGTATTTGAACTGACAAATCAGCGGTATTCCAAGATGGAGATTTGTCGGTTATTTAATGAAGAGGGGGTACTGACTCCCTTGCAGTCCATGAGCAGACGACAGAAATCAGACAGCAAGAAAACTGCATCAAGAGGACTGCAGTGGACGAGTGATATGATACGGAAGATTGTGGATGATAAAACTTATATAGGCTGTATGGTCTATGGAAAGACAAAGATTCCAGATCCCGGAACAGGGAAAGAAGTACCGGTACCGAGAAATCAGTGGAAAGTGATGGAAAATCATCACGAGCCGATCGTATCAAAAGAAATTTTTGAAAAAGCACAGTCCTTGCAGATCAGATACACCAAGAAAAGCAAATTCGACAGGGAAACGACATTGTTAGGTGGCTATGTGAAATGCGGAAATTGTCGCAGAAGCCTGACTTCAAGCAGTCCGGTTCATGGTCATATCCTTTATAGCTGTGCTTACAGTAAAGGAAAAGAAGATACAGGATGCTTTGCCGGAAAAGCTGATAACAAAATGCTAGAGCATATCGTGCTGGCAGAAATTAAGGCATATTTACGTCAGAATATCAGCCAGGAACAGATGCAGCAATCTATGAGAAAACAGCATACGGACAGCATAGAAGCCTATGAGCTGGAAAGTACGGACTGTGAAAAACGTCAGGAGCAGATAAAGCTTCAGAACCGTCAGAACTATGAGAAGTATCACGAGGGACAGATGAACCAGAAACAGTTCATGGAAGCCAAGAAGCAGTTGGAAGAAGAAAGAGAACGATTGCAGAAACGTATACAGGAGTTGGAAGAACTGATAAACGGAGAGAAAGAAATCCTGATGAAAAAGAATGTTCCGGTGGAGCAGATGTTGAAGTATTTAGGTTATGAGAAGCTGACACGAGAGATGCTGGAAGAATATGTGCAGGGAATATATGTGTATGATGATGGGAGAGTGGAGGTGGAATGGAAATCACTGACTTGATTTGTAGCAATAATGTAACGTCCACTACTACTGAACTTGTAGCAATGACGTTACATCCTCCCTGCTAATTTTGTGACAACAATATAACGTCCTCTGTTCCAAAACAACGGTTTTATGGGAAAAATCGAGGGAAAAAAGGTCAAAAAGTTTGTAGCAATGACTTGACATCCTCGGGAGCATTTTGCCTGGAGAATAGTTTTCCAAAGTGAAAATGTTGTAGATATGAGGAAAATATGCTATGGTATACACAATGTGTAAAAAGGAACAAAGAAAAAATAGAAAGTGTGGTCAATCAGAAAATATGAAATATGAACATGTCTCAGAGGGCCGTTTCATAGACCGCCCCAATCGGTTTATTGCACATGTGGAGATCAATGGGCAGGAGGAAACGGTTCATGTAAAGAATACAGGCAGATGCAGGGAGCTTTTGGTTCCGGGTACACAGGTTTTTCTGGAAAAGAGCAGCAATCCGGCGAGAAAGACAGCCTATGACCTGATCTGCGTAAATAAAAAGGGCAGGGGTCTGATCAATATGGATTCTCAGATTCCCAATAAAGCAGCACTGGAGTGGGTAAAGGCAGGACATCTTTTTCCGGAAAAGGTTCAGGTAACGCCTGAGAAGACCTACGGAAATTCCAGATTTGATCTTTATGTCTGTTCAGAGAAACGCAAGGCTTTTATAGAAGTAAAAGGTGTCACTCTGGAATCTGACAATATAGCACGTTTCCCGGATGCACCGACAGAAAGAGGTGTGAAGCATCTGAAGGAGCTGATCCATTGTATGCAGGAAGGATACGAAGCTTATCTGCTTCTGGTAATCCAGATGAAGGGAGTTGACAGGTTTGAGCCAAACTGGGAGACTCATCGGGAATTCGGAGAAACCCTGCAGGAAGCGGAAAAGGCAGGAGTGCATATTCTGGCCTATGACTGTCTGGTAGAACCTGACAGAATGGAAATCCAGAATCCGGTACCTGTATGTCTTACTTCTGACCGGAAATAAAAAATCATTCCTGCAATCAGTAGATTTTTACAACTATATAATGTAGGAGATACTTTCTAAAATTGTGGACAATGTCAGAAATAACTGTTAAAATTTCATGCAAAAAACTTTAATGAGGTAAAGTGATAATCATAAGCCGTTAATCAGAAAGAAACGAGGAGGAGAAGAATTATGAAATTTAAGATGATTCACGAAAACTATAATGTATCAGACCTGGACCGATCTATTAAATTTTACAACGAGGCCCTTGATCTGC
>ERZ1035006.539-NODE-539-length-29656-cov-27.759231_pt1 | contig 29656 bp, 26 predicted proteins | sample MGYA00520694_ERZ1035006 | MGnify/ENA primary metagenome ERZ1035006 (study PRJEB33766, sample SAMN09781746) | gut metagenome | biome: gut microbiome | host: Homo sapiens | place: Madagascar | study: EMG produced TPA metagenomics assembly of the PRJNA485056 data... | reverse complement strand
CTGCCTCTATGATGGACGCCTTCACGCCGCTTGTATGTGCCAGTCCGATATAGAAAAACATATACTGTGCAACCGTCTGCAGAAGCGACAGCCACAGAATCTTCCCTGCCGCGCCCTGCTCTGGTTTCAGAAACCGCCGTTCGAGAATACTGCCAAGTACGATTGCCAGTATGCCCGCAAGCAGGAACCGCATGCCTGCGAACAGGATCTGCGATGCTGTGTCCAGCGAATTGATATTCCACAGCTTATAGCCGATCTTGATGCACGGAAATGCACTTCCCCACAGGAAGCAGCAAAGCATCGCGCCAAGCCATACTACAACGGGTTTCTGCATCCATTCTGTTTTTTCTCGTTCGTTCTTCATCTTCTATTCTCCATTTTATCCCTGAATATCAATGTCCTATATCCTCAACGATTCCATATTATATATCATAGAAAAGAAAATGCCAACCAAAATAAGTTTCCACCAAATCCCAGATGGCAACCCTTGCTGAATTCTAGCCAGATTGGTATAATAACAATATGAGTAATGTAGCAGTCATCGCAGAATTTCATCCATACCATAATGGGCATCACTATCTCTTCGAAGAAGCGATGTCTCTTTCGCATGCCGATCATGCAATCGCGCTGATGAGCGGGAATTTCTTACAGCGTGGCAGTATTGCCCTGTGGGACAAATACACACGTGCGGAAATGGCAGTTGCGGATGGCTTCGACCTGTGTTTAGAGCTTCCGTTTGTGTATGCAACGGGAAGCGCCGGAGATTTTGCGGATGGTGCTGTTGCAATCTTAAAGAAGCTTCATGCCATTGACTATCTGGCGTTTGGCGTCGAAGAAGCAGAACCGGAAGTATTTGAACAGATGGCTGATATTCTGACTGTGGAACCGGAGAATTATCAGCTTGCCTTAAAGCAGGCATTAAAAGACGGAGATTCCTACCCAAAAGCCAGACAGACCGCAATCGCCGCAATCTGCGGAGATTCGGCAGCAGCCCTTCTTAAGACACCGAACAATACACTCGCACTCTCCTATCTGTGCGCAATCAAGAAGCTACATACAAATATCAAACCGATCTTTATCAAACGGATTTCAAACGACTATCACGATACCGATCTACAGGCACAGATCAGTTCCGCAACTGCCATCCGGACAGCCCTTGAAAAAGGAGCAGACTTTTCATCACTTGCCGCACAGGTTCCACCGGCAACCTATTTGCGCATGGGGACACCCGACCACACCTATCTGTCGGATGCAATGCTGACACCATTTGTTCAGGCATGTCGGCTGCGGGAACCGGATCTGACAAATATCTGTGATATCTCTCCTGCACTTGCCGATAAGCTGAAGCGTATGCCTTATCCGACCGGTTATGAATCACTTGTTGAGCAGTTAAAGACGAAGGATATCACAAGAAGCCGGATTGCCCGTGCGCTCCTGCATCTGCTGCTTGGCTATACCGAGTCTGACCGGCAGAAGTTTATCGAATCCGGCTATGCATGTTATGCCAATATCCTTGCACTGAAGAAGGATTCCAGCGGGCTTATCCGCCAGTTACATGCGGCATCTGAGATTCCGGTCATCACGAAGAAAGCAGATTTTGATTCCATGCTTTCCTCCTACCCTGCCACTCACGCCGAACCCGCACGAACCATGTGGCAATATGATCTGCGCGCGACCGAGCTTTACAATTGCATCTATTATAATCATTACGGCATCACACTTCCAAACGATTATACAAGAAAACTCCCGGTTCTATAACTACAGAGCATGCCATTTTACCCATATTTCCATGCTGATTGGTTCTACATGATATTTCATGCTCATACATTTTATTATGGAAGATATGGGAGTTTTTCTATGATTTTTTGTCTGATTGTATTCCTTCTAACACTGATTGGTGAAAATCAGGTCGTAGTCACCGGGGCGCGTGCAGGACTTATGCTCTGGTTTCACGATGTTCTGCCCTTACTTCTTCCTTTCATGCTCTTATCGAATCTCTTCGTCCTAAAAATCCGCACAAAAAAAACAGGTGCCGCCTATGCAATTCCTGTCTTATTCCTGCTTGGACTTCTATGTGGCTATCCGCTCGGTGCAAAGATGGCAGCTGACTTTACGAAGGAAGGCTATATCAAGTCTTCCACCGCAACTATATTGCTCCCACTCTGCAATAATATCAGTCCGATGTTTCTGTCCGGCTATATCGGACACACTGTACTGCAGGATCAGTTTCCGTTCTGGTTTCTGCTTACGATTCTCTATGTGCCGTATGTGCTTGTCACTTCCATCGCATTTTTCATTTTACACACTATAAATAAGCACAAACAGAGATTCTTATATTCCAACAAAGAAACGAAACGGGCTATTTCAGCTCAGGAAGCAGCTATCACTCATCATTCATCAAATCCAACCGATTATACATCTGAATGTTCAACGAAATATATACCGCAGCAATCCACATCCACTCTGGCAAACGATCTGCTGTTACAATCTGTCATCCAGATTACCTATGTCGGTCTGTATATCATGATCTGTTCCATCCTGTTTGCGCTTGTCTGTGCCATCCCGCACCTGCCTTCCGATGTATCGACCGTCTTATGCAGCATACTTGAAATCACCCAAGGCAGCACGGTCCTTGCAGCAAGCACATTTCCCCCTGCAAACAAAACAGCCCTGATTCTTGCGTGTACCTCGTTTGGCGGCATCTCTGCCTTTCTCCAAACCCTACAGGTCACGAAACAATCCGGGCTGTCCATGATTTTCTATTTATCTGTCAAATGTATATGCGGATGTATGACCGGTTTTTTCCTGTATCTCTTACTCATCTAAGAAATCATCAAAATCATCGTCATCCTCATCGTCATCATCGTCACGCTCACCATATACATTGATGTCATCATCTTCTTCTGTTTCTTCCTCTGCAGCTTCCTCAGAATGGCTTGGAGCCGGCTGTGGTGCAGGAGCTGGTTCATTTGAGAATGCACTGTCAAGATCATCTTTCTCCTCATAAGACATGTTCGAAGAAGCTGTAAACATATTGATATTTGTATCCATCTCCGTCATATTTGTCTCAATCACATAAGTGTCATTCTCCAGAGACTCAATCAGAACACGGTAATTTTCTTTCTCCATATCATGAATCTTCTGGAAGATATCACGCATCTCTGTAAGCTTATCCTTTGTGTAATACATTGCGCCAAGACGAATCTCATTTGCCTCCTCAGAAGCCTGATCTACGATCTGCTGTGCCTGATTTCTGGCATTCTCCAGAATCTCGTCCGCACGAATATTAGCAAGACGTGTAATCTCATTCTGCTCGATCATACGGTTTGCCTCATTGACGGACTCCGTAATGATTGCATCGGAACGTGTTCTTGCATCGGCAAGAATCATCTCCTTGTTACGCATAATCTTCTTGCAACGCTCAATCTCACCCGGAAGCTTTAGCTCTAACTCATCTAACATCGAGAGAAGCTCCGGCTTCTGTACTGAAATTTTTGTCTGTGACAATGGCATTGGCTTACAATTTTCAATATATACCTTGATCTCCTCGATCATACTTTCAACGCCTTTTTTACCCATCTTAAGAATCCTCCTATGACCTCTTTATATCCAATTCATTCATTCGCTCGATTAATTTGGGAATAATGCATGCGGGAACAAATTCAGTCAGGTCAACACCATACCTTGCATATTCCTTAACCACGCTGGAACTCAGATACGAGTACTGCGTACTTGTCGACAAAAATACCGTGTCGACATCCTTTGCAACCATACGGTTGCTCTGTGCCATCTGCATCTCTAAATCAAAATCTGTCAAGGCACGAAGTCCCCGGATAATCACGTTCGTATTCTTCTGACGAACGAAGTCTACCAGCAGTCCGTCAAACGATTCTACCGATACATTTTCAATCTCGGAAACTACATCTTTCAACATATTAACACGTTCTCCCAAAGAAAACAATGGTTTTTTCGATGTATTATTCAAAACTCCGACAATTACATGGTCGAATACCGCCGCAGATCTGCGAATAATATCCAGATGTCCAAGCGTAACCGGATCAAAACTGCCAGGGTAAACTGCTATACTCATATATTCTCCTTCTGCATCAAAAAGACATGTTTGTTCGTCTTATAATGCTTGTCTTTTGTTATTTCAAATCCGAGTGCATCCACATAGGAGAAATCCTCATCCAACGCGGCTTCTACCACGATCAGTGTATCTGTCGTAAATTTCTTCGTGGAAAGCACCTCTAATACTCTGCGCTCTAATCCCTTGCTATATGGGGGATCCATAAATATCACATCATAATCAACCACCGGCAGGGATGATACAAAGCTTACCGCATCAAACTTCCGCACCTGTGCCTTGTCCGCAAGCTTTGTAAATTTCAAATTATCTTCGATACAGGCGGCTGCATTTTTTGCCTGCTCAACAAAGGTACAGCTCTCTGCCCCGCGGGACAATGCCTCGATACCAATCCCACCGCTTCCTGCAAATAAATCCAGGAATTTTGCCTGCGGAACATATCCGGTCAGCATATTAAACAATGTCTCTTTGATCCGGTCTGTCGTCGGTCGCGTCTCCAGACCTTCTATCGTTTTTAACGGCAGGCTTCGTGCCGTTCCAGCAATCACTCGCATACTCATTTCCCTTTTCTAATTAATTCTCTCCATGCATCTGCTTTTTGAGCCATTTACCTGTCTCAGAATAATCATCATCGGTCCAGCCGGATGTCTTCGTACAAGACGAATCAATCAGGGACGATGTCTCTGCCTTGTTCGACAAATTCCAAGCCGCATAAGAAAGGTTATTCGTATCGATCAGATCAAACCATTTTGCCGCCTGATCGTAATCGATTCCACCGTTTCCGGATGCATCACAGATGGAAAACTCACTGACAAAGATTGGAAGTCCCTTGGAAAGTGCCGTTGTCACCTTGTTTCGGATATTATCTGTATGTGTTGCTGCATAGAAATGCACCGCATACATGATATTGTCATATCCGGTAATCGGATCATCTGCCACGATATCAACATCCTGCGACCAGGTCGGTGTTCCTACGATGATCAGGGAATCCTTTGCGTTCTTACGGATGATCGGAATGACCTCTTCCGCATAAGACTTCACATCTGCCCATGTCGTTCCGCCGTTTGGCTCGTTACAGATCTCGTAAATGACATTGTCGTAATCCTTATACAACGCAGACATCTCTTCGAAGAATGCTTTTGCCTCTTCCTTATAGGTCTGTGGATTCTGGTCACCTAATACATGCCAGTCGATAATGACATACATCCCAAGATTTGTCGCCGCATCCACACCTGTTTTTACCAGATCCTTTAACTGTTGCTGGTCACCTCCGGTACAATACCCGTTGTTCTCACCGGAATACATCGCGATACGGATCAGATTCGCTCCCATATCATCGCGCAGACTCTGGAACGCATCCTGATTCACATATTCCGGGAACCATGCGATACCATGTGTACTGACTCCCTTTAACTGATATTTGTCTCCATTTTTATCTACAATATCCGTGCCCTTGAGCGTAAGCTTACCATGATTGTCGACCGGGGTTCCACTCTCTGCTTCCACCTTTTCCTTCGGCTTTGTCTCTTCCTTTGCCGCGGCTGCCTCTGTCGTAGAAGAATCGCTGTTTCCTTTGTATTCTTTTCCATCCACATAAAGCACTGCACTGTCACAGATGGCTTTCAGATCCGCCTGCGATGGCACAGTCACAATAGCTCCGATATCCTTCAGAGTGCCATTTACCGGAACCTCCGCATTATAATCCACACATGTAACCGATAATGTCGTTCCTTCCAGCTTGAATGTTCCATTCCATGAGCTGTCCAGCGTTGTCTTATCCGGAACAGTCATCTTGATTTCCCAGTTTTTGAGTGCATTTCCTGTCTTATTCGTAATCGTTGAATCCAACTGTCCGCTATATCCGTTCGCACTCTCCCATGAATTGCTGTTTGTCACTTTAACAAAGCAGTCCTGTGTTGCCTGTGCCTCGGTTGTTGCCTCTTCCGTCGCATCCGATGCTGTTTCCGGTGCAGCCTCTGTCTCTGTCTGTACAGTCTCTTCTGAAGTTGCTTTTTCTACCTCATTCTTAGGTTTTCTGCGTACCATCACAATCACAAGTGCCGCAATGATAACAACCAGTACAGCTATCACCGCAATCAAAATTTTATTGCTGCTTTTCTTCATACCTGTTTTCTTCCCCCTGTAACCCTCTTACTTTGTTCTTTTTTCCTGCAGCCAGATATATAACCGGTGCAGATCTACTTCATTATATGCCTGTCCTCTGGCACGCTCCGACTCAATCTGATATTTCTTCTTATCCGTCTTGATCACCAGCAGATATGCCAGATTCGTCTTACTCGTCTGTCCAAGTGTGATTGGCTTGATGTCTACACTCTTAATCGCATCCATCGCTACCTGTACATGCCGCTTTTTATCATGATAGGTAAATGTACCATCTTCAATCGCTGCAATCCCTTCGCCTTCAAAACGCTCCCATTTATCACTCAAAACGAGGACAAATAAAATAATACATACCAATAGCGCTAACACACTCACCATATTGGATATGAGTGGTGTGCCGATCAACTTCGCACATACGGTAGATATCAGTCCAAATACAACTATACATCCAACCAAAGTGAAGAAAATAGCTCTTCTCCAGCTTGTGATATACCCTACTTTTACTTTCATGTCATTCCTCTTATCTTATTTAATCAAACACGTGCCTATTATATGCTTTTTTGCCCTTTTCGGCAACCGTTTTCTATGGAAAACTAGCGTTTTCCGTCTTTTTTCACAATTACAGCTTAACGAAATATACATGTCCTGATTTCTACAACACCGTCTCAGAGATTCCTCCCCTGTTTCTACGAACCGGCTGCATCGACCTGCCATATTCTTTTAACAGATCCTGTGCAAGCTGCAACATATCTGCATGATTATAGATATCTGCAAGTTCAAACAATGCATCGCCACTTTGCCGGATTCCGAAGAAATCTCCCGGTCCACGGAGTTTCAGATCTTCGCTTGCAATAAAGAATCCATCATTGGAATTTTCCAGTACTCGCAGACGGTCCATAGACTCTTCCGATTCTTTTCCATTGATAAATATACAATACGACTGCTTCTTTCCACGCCCGACTCTGCCACGAAGCTGGTGAAGCTGCGCAAGACCGAACCGTTCTGCATTTTCCACCATCATGACGGTTGCATTCGGATTATTGACTCCAACCTCGATAACCGTCGTCGATACAAGCACATCAATCTCACCTTCTGAAAATCGTTTCATAATCTCATTTTTCTCTTCTGCCCGCATCTGTCCATGCAGCATCTCGATCCGTGTGCCTGCCGGCAGGTTCGCCCGCATCGTATCCACATATTCCGTGACATTCGTCACGTCGAGCGTCTCACTTTCTTCCACCATCGGGCAGACGACGTAGACCTGACTGTGTTCTGCGATCTGCCCGGCAATAAACTGATATGCTGTCTGGCGGTAATTCGTGCCAACCACGCAGTTTTTGATTGGCTTTCTGCCCTTCGGAAGTTCTTTAATGATTGAAATATCCATATCCGCATATAAAATAATGGCTAACGTCCGTGGAATTGGTGTGGCAGACATCACAAGCGTATGCACACCATAGCCCTTATCCGATAATCTCTTTCGCTGATTCACACCAAACCGATGCTGTTCATCCGTCACAACCAGTGCCAGATCTTTGAATTCCACCTTATCTTCCAACAATGCATGCGTGCCGATTACAATATCAATCCCGCCCTGCTGGATTGCTTCGTAGATTCTCCGCTTCTCCTTTAATGGTGTCGAACCAACCAGACATGCCGTGCGGATATCATAATGTGAAAACTGCTCCGACAGTTCCTCGTAATGCTGTCTCGCAAGAACTTCCGTCGGTGCCATAAGGGCGCCCTGATACCCGGCCTTCGCACACGCAAGCAAAGCAGCCGCCGCAACAACCGTCTTTCCGGAACCAACATCCCCCTGGATCAGGCGATTCATCACACCGTCGCCTCCCATATCCGCCAAAATATCCTCGATGGCCTGCTGTTGTCCTTTCGTAAGCGAAAACGGCAGATCCGATATGTAATCCGCAACCGCCTTTCCCTGCACGATCTTGTGCAGATTCTCCTGTAACTGCGTTGTCTTCTTCATAGATGCCATATCATAGAGGAACTGATAAAACTCATCAAAAGCAAGTCTTCGTATCGCATTTTTTAAGACTGCCTGATTCATCGGGAAATGGATGTTCTCATACGCTTCCGATAGTTCCATCAGATTGTGTTCTGCCCGTACCTCCGCCGGTACATAATCCTCCATCTGGCAGATCAACTCCCGCGTCGCGATAATTGCTTTCTGGAAGGTCTTGTTGGAAAGCCCGCTCGTAAGTGGGTAGACCGGCTGCATCTCCTGCTGCATCCCCGCATACACCGGAAGCTTGTAATACTCTGCCTGTTCCATCACACGCATGCCATTTTTTACCTTAACCATTCCGACAAAGATATAAGAATCCCCTTTATGGAATACATTTCTTAAAAATGGCTGGTTAAACCATGTCATATGCATCGTCGCATCACCATCGCTGACCGTAAGAATCGTAAGTTTTAAGCTCCGTACCTGTTTGACTGTCACATATGAGGTGATCATCGCCCGGATTGCGTGTCGTTCACCAACAGCTGCATCCCGGATATGAACCGGCTCGCCATAACTTAAATAATTGCGTGGATAAGTATGCAGCAGATCGTCAATCGTAAAGATTCCAAGCCGCGCAAAGCTTTCCGCTGTCTTTTCTCCAATGCCTTTAATTGTCTGAATACTGTCTTCTTTTCTCATAATAAAATATTATAACAAATTTACAATCTAACTTCCATAAAAAAGCAGACGCAAAATCAATTTGCGTCTGCCTTCTCTACATTATGTGAACAAAAAAAGATGTACCGAATCGTTTACATGATTCGATACACCTCGGATTTTCCCTCTTATTCCAAAGACAAAATATAATAATAGATTGGCTGTCCGCCCGCATGGGCTTCCACTTCAAAATCAGGGTAAGCTGCCTGTACGGCTTCTACAAGTGCATTTGCTTTTTCCTCTTCAACATCACTGCCGTAGTAGATGCTCAGGAGCTCGGAATCTTCATCTGCCATTGCACCGATCAGATCCTTTACCACCTCTGTGATATCCTGTCCAACCGCCTGAATACCCGCATCATCAATACCCATATAATCACCGGTCTTGATTTCCTTGCCATCGATGGAAGTATCGCGCACAGCATAAGTAACCTGTCCGCTCTTCACTGCCGTGATTGCATCCTCCATACCTGCCTGATTTGCCTCTGCAGTTGCACCCTCATCAAAGGAGATTAGTGCACTGATTCCCTGCGGGATCGTCTTCGTCGGAATGACAATAACCTTCTTCTCTTCTTCAATCTCAGCTGCCTGATTGGCTGCTAAGATAATATTCTTGTTGTTCGGGAACACAAATATGGTTTCTGCATTTACCTTGGAAATTGCATCTAACACATCCTCCGTACTTGGATTCATCGTCTGTCCACCTTCGATGATATGATCAACACCGAGATCCTTAAAGATGTCATTTAAACCTTCTCCGACAGAAACTGCCACAAAACCAAATGGTTTCTTCGGTTCTTCCTTCTTTGCTTCCTGTGCAGCTTCCTGCTCGGCTGCCTTCTTGCGATCCTGCTCGTGGATGACCTTCTCCTTGTGTTCCTCACGCATATTGTCTATCTTCATACTCGTAAGTGAACCATATTCCAGTCCCTTCTCAAATGCAAGTCCCGGATGGTTCGTATGCACATGCACCTTAACAATCTCATCATCGGATACAACTACAAGCGAATCACCAATAGAAGTCAAAAACTCCTTGAACTTTGTTTCAATCTCTGCATTGTATTCCTTTTCAAGCATAATGATAAATTCGGTACAATAACCATATTTGATATGGGATGTATCAATCTCTTCGGAAGACATTGTCTGCGTCTTCGCTGCACCACCGGATGTAAGAGGCTCATTGATCACTTCTTTTCCTGTCAGACCATTATACGCACCTGTTAAAAACTCCATCAGGCCCTGTCCGCCGGAATCAACCACGCCTGCTTCCTTTAATACCGGCAACAACTCCGGTGTCTGTTTTAACACTTCATTACCATGGTCAAGAATCTCCTGTCCGAGTGTCTCAAAATCCATATCCATCTCAGAAAGCTCCACCGCCTTCTCCGCAACACCCTTTGCCACGGTCAGGATTGTTCCTTCCTTCGGCTTCATAACTGCCTTATATGCGGTCTCTACAGCACGTACAAATCCATCAGAAAGTACTGATACTGTAATCTGCTTCTTGCCTTTGATTTCCTTACAGAAACCACGCAGAAGCTGAGATAAGATAACGCCTGAATTTCCTCTTGCTCCCCGCAGGGAACCGCTTGAAATTGTCTTGGAAAGCTCATCCATAGACGGATTTTCAAGTGCACTTACCTCTCTGGCAGCTGCCATGATTGTAAGTGACATATTGGAACCGGTATCACCATCCGGTACCGGGAATACGTTCAATTCATTGATATAATCTTTATTTTTCTCTAAGTTATATGCGCCAGCAATAAATGCTTTCTGTAACAACTGGGCATCAATTACCTTTGTAGCCACTTTGTCTATCCTCCTGATTTATACGTGTTTATTAATCTATCACGCGAACACCCTCAACATAAATGTTGATTGCCTTCACCTTCATACCTGTCATCTCTTCGATGGAATACTGTACAGTACTAATCAGATTATCACATACTGTTGAAATACTGACACCATATGCCACAATAATGTGGAAATCAATAGATAACTCATTATTCTCACCGATCACTACATTGACACCCTTGCTGATACTGTCGCCCTTCAACAGCTTTGCAATACCATCCTTCATGCTGATGGTTGCCATACCAACAATACCGAAGCACTCCAATGCAGCATGTCCTGCGTACTGGGCAATTACTTCATTCTCTATAATGATTTCACCGTTTTCATTCGATAAATAACCCTTCATGCGTTTACCTCCGTTTCCGTGATAAGCCGGACTGCCTCCGGCTATATAAAGTCATATAATGGCATTATACCCTTTTTAACAGGATTTAGCAACTTTTACCTGCTATGCTTTTTTTTATATTTGTCGTTGGAATATATAGAAAATCACGTTTACTGACACACATAAAAAAAACAGCATATCAATATGCTGTTTTTTTACTATCTGCTTAGGCTCTCTCAACCTTACCAGACTTCAAGCACTGTGTGCAAACATAAATCTTCTTAGGAGTACCGTTAACTACTGCCTTCACAGACTTGATGTTTGATTTCCACATTCTGTTTGATCTTCTATGAGAATGGCTCACATTGTTACCGAAATGAGCTCCTTTTTCACAAATACTACACTTTGCCACCGTTAGCACCTCCTTGACAAATATTAAGCCCTGCCTGCATATTTCTTCTTTGCGGGCTCACAACATAGGCTATTTTACCAAATAACTTTTCAATATGCAAGAAAAATTTCTATATTTTTCAATTTTTTTGAAAAAAATTATTATATTCGGATTTCCCTGTCCTATTTCACCATAGATAACTGAATTCGATGTTTGTCAAGATCGACACTCAGCACCGTCACATCCACAATATCTCCAACGGATACAACTTCAAGCGGATGTTTGATATATTTGTCTGACATCCGAGAGATATGCACAAGACCATCCTGATGCACACCGATGTCAACAAATGCTCCAAAATCAATGACATTTCGAACAGTTCCCTTTAATTCCATGCCGGGTTTTAAGTCCTTCATCTCGAGTACATCGCTTCGAAGAATCGGCTTTGGCATCTCCTCTCGCGGATCTCTGCCGGGCTTTTCAAGTTCCTTCACGATATCGACAAGCGTCGGTTCACCAATACCAAGCTCATCCGCAAGCTTCTTCTTATCCTTTGTTTTCTTGCCGATCCCCTTCATGCCGCCATGCTTGATATCATCCTCAGATACACCGATCTTCTCCATCAAAGCCTTGGCCGCCTCATAGCTTTCCGGATGAACACTTGTCGCATCAAGAGCCTCACTTCCGCCATGAATCCGTAGGAATCCGGCACACTGTTCATATGCCTTCGGTCCAAGCTTCGGAACCTTCAAAAGATCTTTCCGGTTTCTGAAACTTCCGTTTGCCTCCCGGTATGTCACGATAGATTTTGCCAAAGTCTTATTGATACCGGACACATACGAAAGCAGTGCCGGGCTGGCCGTATTCAAATCAATTCCGACCGAGTTTACACAATCTTCTACAACAGTGTTAAGCGCATTGCCAAGGTTTTTCTGGTTCATATCATGCTGGTACTGTCCGACACCGATGGATTTCGGATCAATCTTCACAAGTTCTGCCAAAGGATCCTGAATTCTTCTTGCAATACTTGCCGCACTTCTCTGCCACTCATCGAAATCCGGAAATTCTTCGGTTGCTTCCTTGCTGGCTGAATAGATGGATGCACCCGCTTCATCTGTAATCACATATTTTAAGTCCACATCCAGTTCCTTCATCAGCTCGACGATCATCGCCTCTGATTCCCGGCTGGCAGTACCATTTCCAAGCGAAATAAGTGTTACATGGTATTTTGCAATCAGATTCTTTAATACCTGTTTTGCCGCATCGTAGTTTCTCTGTCCTTTTGTCGGATAAATAATAACAGTATCAAGCACTTTTCCGGTCTCATCGACAACTGCAAGTTTGCTTCCGTGTGCAAATCCGGGATCCCAGCCAAGTACAACCTGACCGGAGATTGGCGGCTGCATCAAAAGCTGATGGAGATTCTTGCCAAATACGCTAATCGCGCCTTCTTCTGCCTTCTCTGTCAGCTCATTTCGTATCTCACGCTCGATAGAAGGCGCGATCAAACGATCATAGCTGTCCGTAATTGCCTCATACAGATAACTTGCACTGTCATGTTTCATATTGCCAATAATCTGCTTTACAAGCCAAAGCAGTATCTCCTGTCTTGGTGCTTCAACCTTGACGGTCAAGAATTTCTCTGTCTCTCCTCGGTTGATTGCCAAGATTCTGTGACCAACCAGCTTCTTGATTGGCTCTGAGAAATCATAATACATCTCGTAAACAGAATCCGCATCCTCATCCTTCGCCTTTGCAACGAGACTTCCGCTCTCCTTCGTCATCGCACGAAGCTTCGTCCGGTAATCTGCATCATCTGCATACACCTCAGCAAGAATATCTTTTGCACCATCGATTGCATCCTGCACGCTTTCCACGCCTTTTTCCGCATCAACAAAAGCTGCTGCCTCTTCCTCGATTGTCTTTGTCGTCTCCTGTACACGTAAAATCTCTGCCAGAGGCTCCAGACCCTTCTCCTTGGCAATCGTTGCTCTTGTCCGGCGTTTCGGACGGTATGGACGGTATAAATCCTCAAGCGCTACCATTGTCATCGCCGCACCGATTTGTTTCTTCAATTCATCTGTCAGCTTGCCCTGTTCTTCAATCGTTGCAAGCACAGATGCCTTCTTCTCCTCTAAGTTACGCAGATAAATCAGTCGCTCAGATAAAGCTCGCAATTGCTCATCATTTAAGGAACCTGTCACTTCCTTCCGGTATCTTGCGATAAACGGAATCGTTGCACCCTCGTCGATAAGTTCCACCGACTTTTCCACCTGTACTTTCTTAATCTGTAATTCATCTGCGATTACCTGTAATATATCCATGTTGTCTCTCCTGTTATTCTTTATAAAATTCTGGGATAAAGCTTTCTTTTGCCACTTCTCCCTCCTGATAAAATGCCTGTTCCACACCCATGTTCACTGCATAATCAATCAGCCTGCGGTACGATTTCCGGCGAACCCTGTTTCCAAGTTCCGGAAATCTTACCCCGATATCGCCAATTGGTGTGTACTGGCTCATCATACTGATATATATTTGATTTTCATATGTCTCGTAGAGATACCGCACGATTTTCTCTGCTTCTAACAAATGTTCCGGCAGTAACATATGACGTACAATCACGCCCTGCCGAATATACACATTCTCGGCATCAAAAACAACTTTACCACACTGGCGCACCATCTCCGCAATCGCAGACTTCGCCACCTCCGGATAATCCGGCGCATGGGAATACTTCATGGCTGTCTCTGCATGCATATATTTCATATCCGGCAGATAGACATCCACCAGTCCATCTAACATGCGCAGGGCTTCCACCTGCACATAACTGCTCGTATTGTAGATAAACGGTAAAGAAAATCCATGCTGCTTTGCCTGTCGGATTGCCTGTGCCACCTGTGGGATAAAATGATCAGCTGTCACCAGATTGATATTCGCTGCGCCCTGTGCTTCCAATTCATAGAATATCTGTACCAGTTCTTCCACCGTGATCAGTCTTCCGGCACCTCCATCTGAGATTGCATAATTCTGACAATACACACAATGAAGCGGACATCCGGTAAAAAAAACCGCACCGGACCCCTTCTCACCGGAAATACACGGTTCCTCCCACATATGCAGCGCCGCCCTTCCAATCCGCAATATTGCAGTCTCTCCACAGACACCAATCTCGCCTTCCACACGTTTTTTCTTACAATTTCGCGGGCACAATGTACAGACCAAACTTCCTGTATCTTTTATCATATTCTTCCTCTGACTGTTATCTATACTATTTACCCTTCAACTCATGTTCCCTGTGTAATTCCAGTCTGCGCGGTCGTTCAATCGTAATATACCACTTCACCACAGATGTTCCAATGATTACCACATATCCAATCACACTCAGATAATCCGGAATCTGATCTAAAAACAGGAATCCCCACAATGCCGTAAAAAGCACGATAGAGAAATCATACACCGATATTTCCTTTGCCGGCGCATACGAATACGCCTTCGTGATAAATATCTGACCTCCAGCCGCTGAAATTCCTGTACAAATCAGAAACAGCCATTGAAGACCGCTCATCGGCTGATACTGAAACACAAAAAACGGCAATGTCACCAAACAGGAAAAAGCAGAGAAAAATAATACAATAATCATGCTGTTTTCTCCGCGCTGTCCCAGCTTTCGGACAAATGTATACGCAAAACCGGCACCAAATCCACCGAGCGCACCGACAAACGCCGGCATAACCTCCATGCTCATCGTCGGCTTCACGACAAGCAGCATTCCAACAAATGCGGCTGCCACTGTCACCCAGTCCAGCTTACTTGCGACCTCCTTCAAAACAAAGAACGAGCAAATGATGGCAAAAAACGGTGATAGTTTATTGAGCATGGAAGCATCCGAGATAGAAATATGATCGACCGCATAAAAGTTGCAGATTAATCCGCAGGTACCTCCAATAGCACGGCAAAACAGATACTTTAGATTTCCCTTCCCGATTCGAAACGGCTGATGTGCCCTTACCAATGCTGTAATTGCAATCAGCATCGCAACCAGATTTCGAAAAAAACATTTCTGCATCGTCGGCACATCTCCGGCCAACCGGATAAATAAACTCATAAGAGAAAAACAAAATGCAGATAACAAAATGCATACGATTCCCTTTTTACTCTTTTCCACGCATCTCACTTCCTGTCTCACTCATCCAACATGTATTTATCTACCATCAAATATAGTTATTAACGACAATATACAATCTCAACATCCTCAATTGCCTTTGCGATCAAAGCCTCTACTTTGCCTTGAAGTGCCTTCTCAGACTCTAAAATCTGCTCCATCTTCGGCTTTGTAACTGGATGCTGTGCCACAAACGTTGTACAACAATCCTCATACGGAAGGATTGACGTCTCGTAGGTTCCGATTTTCTCCGAGATATCAATAATCTCCTGCTTATCCATACCGATACATGGACGGAATACCGGAAGCTTATCGATTGCACTGTCAATGACGAGCAGACTCTGTGTTGTCTGGCTCGATACCTGACCGATACTCTCTCCGGTGATCAGGCACTGACAGTCTTCTTTTAATGCAATCTCCTGTGCGATCTGATACATAATCCGCTTCATGATGATTGTCAGCTCATCATGCGGACAATTATCATAGATAGCAAGCTGTACATCTGTAAACGGCACAACATGTAATTTGATTACTCCTGAATATTTTGACACAATCTTTGCAAGGTCGATAACCTTTGTACGTGCCTGTTCACTTGTAAATGGTGGCGCATGGAAATACACTGCCTCGATTTCCACGCCTCGTTTGGCAATCATATATGCCGCAACCGGACTGTCGATACCGCCTGACAAAAGCGTCATGCCCTTTCCGTTCGTGCCGACCGGAAGTCCGCCCGGTCCCGGAATAATCTGGGAATAAATATATGTGACATTCCGTACTTCCACATTGATAAATACATCCGGCTTATGAATATCGACCGTCATATCCGGATACGCATTTAATAAATCTGCACCCAGATCACAGTTTAACTCCATCGAAGTCTTTGGAAATGTCTTATTATTTCTTCTTGCATTTACCTTGAATGTAAAATGCTTATCATTATATTCTTCCGCCACATGTGCAACGACTGCCTCTGAGATTGCTTCATAGTTTAACTCCTCCACAACCTTGACCGGGCAGACACCTACGATACCGAAGATCGTTGTAAGCACCTTCATCACATCATCGTAATCATAGTCTGAAAATGCTTCCACGAAAATACGTCCATATTCCCGCCGCACCTCGAATTTACCGAGCGGCTTTAAACGTGCACGCATACGCTTACACATAATTTCCTCGAATACGTAACGGTTCTTTCCCTTCGTACCGATCTCCGCATATTTAATCAAAAACATTTTATACTGCATACTCATCCTCATTTCTTATTTTTTCCTTGTGTATCTTCGAAGCATCGGCAATGTTTCTTTCAATACACCGATACAATAATCAACCTCTTCTTTTGTATTCCACTCACAAAAGCTAAATCGAAGTGTTGATTCTAGCTGTTCCTGTGACAAACCGATTGCTGTTAATACATGACTCACCTGCGGCTTATTCGAAGAACAGGCAGACCCCGCGGATACATAGATTCCCTTATCTCCGATTGCACGCATCAGCACTGCCGCACGCACCCCTTCAAAACTGATACTTGCGATATGCGGTGCCTCACCGGAATGGTCATACACCCCCTCGATCTTCGTTACTTCCGACACAAGGTAATCCCGTACCTCTCGTACATGCTGCATCTTCGCCTCATGATCCGTATAGATCAACTCTGCCGCAAGCCCCATCCCTGCAATTCCCGGCAGATTCTCTGTGCCCGAACGCATAAAATTCTGCTGTCCACCACCATAGATGATTGGACGAATCAATGTCTTATCCTTGATATATAATGCCCCGCTTCCTTTTGGACCATGTATCTTATGTCCACTTACAGAAAGCAGATCCACACCTAACTGCTTCGGAGAGAATTTTAACTTCCCATATGCCTGCACAGCATCTACATGCACCAACGTCTGTGAATTGTTCGCCTTCACCATCTTCACCAATTGCTCGATTGGCTGAATCGTTCCAATCTCATTATTTACATACATGCAACTGACAAGTATCGTATCTTCACGCAAAAGCTTTGCCAGACTTTCCAAGTCCACTTTACCGTCGGAACCAACCGTAAGAAAACTGATTTCAAAGCCTTCCTTCTGCAAAAACTCCACCGTAGAAAGTACAGACGCATGCTCGATCGGCGTAGTAATAATATGTTTTCCTGCCCGGCGATGCGCCAGTGCCGCACCGATCAGAGCAAGGTTATTTGCCTCTGTACCTCCCGATGTAAATACGATTTCTTTCGGCATACATTTGAGCGTCCTTGCCACCTGTTCTGTCGCAGTACGCTCATAATCCTTCGCTGTTAATCCTTTCTTATGCTGTGATGACGGATTTCCATAATCCACATCCAACAGCGTCATCATCCGTTCTTTTACCTCCGGAAATACAGCCGTTGTCGCTGCATTATCAAAATAGCATTCCATTCTTATTTCCTTCTATCCATTCTACTTTCCATCTGAAACATTAAAATCGACAAAACAGCAAGCCCTGCTGTCTCTGTTCGTAAAATACGATTTCCAAGTGTGATGATCTTCGCGCCGGCGTCTTTTGCCGCATCAATTTCTTCCTTGGCAAATCCACCTTCCGGTCCGATAAATATCCCGATTGACGCTCCGTCTGCAAGATTTGCAGCCTGCGTAATCATCTCCTGTGCATAGGCAATTCCATCTGCACTCTCATATGGCACAAGCAGAAAATCAAAACTTTCCGCGTACTGCAGTGCTTCCCGAAATGTCATAAATCCAGCCACCTCGGGTATAATCCCGCGTCCAGACTGCTTCGCGGCTGATTCCGCGATCATCTGATAACGTTCCCGTTTCTTATCCTTTTTCTTATCTTCCAGCTTCACAACCGTTCGTTTCATCATCACCGGAACAATCTGTGCTGCTCCAAGTTCCACTGCCTTCTGAATGATAAATTCCATCTTATCAGACTTTGGCATTCCCTGAAACAGCGTGATCTTACACGGAAGTTCTGCCGCATTCTGATTGATATCCACAATCGTTGCATAGACATATTCTTTCGATATCTCCGCAATCTCACATTCATATTCTTTGCCTGCGCCATCACATACCGTGATTGCATCTCCCATCGACAAACGAAGAACATTTTTTATATGATTCACATCTTCGCCGGTAATGGTTATGCCGGTCTGCGCATCCTGACAATCTTCCACATAAAATCTCGGCATACTGAAATGTACCTCCTATATTTCTGCACGTTCCCTATCATACCGCATCTAGTAAGGTTTTGAAAGATATTTTTTGAAATAATCCTGCATATAAAAAATCGAGTACGTTACATACCCGATTTTATTATTATATCATATTGTTTTTTTACCAATCACAGATACCCAATCGTTCATATGCACGACATCGATAACTTCGAAGCCATTTGCAATCATTGCATCTGTGACATCTTTTTCCTTCACATCCAAAATCCCGGATGTAATGAAATATCCATTATCCTTTAAATATGGTCCAATCACTGCTGAGAGTGGTACGATTACATCTGCCAGAATATTGGCAACAACAATATCATACTGTCTGTCTGCATCCAGATGCTGTGTTTCCTTAATCGTCGAACGATCAAGCTGGAATGTCGTTCCCTTGCCAATATAATTATCTGCAAGCAGATTTCCACAGGAGAACTTAATCTTATCCTCACCCATATGATTGAGCTTCGCATTTTCTTCACTCGCCCGTACAGCAAGCTCATCAATATCCATGCCATGTACAAAGCCTGCGCCAAGTCTTGACGCAATCATGGATAAGATCCCGCTGCCACAGCCGACATCAAACACCGTATCGCCCGGCTTTAAGTATTTCTTTATCTGTCCGATACAGAGTTTCGTTGTCTCATGGGAACCTGTTCCAAATGCAATCCCGGGATCGATCTCAATCACAATATCATCCGGTTTCGCATCTTCGACTGTCTCCCATGTCGGTTTAATTACAATATCATCGTAGAGACGGATTGGATGGAAAAACTGTTTCCAGTTGTTCATCCAGTCTTTGTCCTCTGTATTCGAAAGTGTTATGTTCTTGCTGCCTACCGGTATAAACGTTTCAAGGCGGGTAAGCTCTGCAGCTATATCCGCCCTTAACGTTTCTATATTGAAAGAGTCGTCTATGTAGCAGGAAACCTTTGCAGTTCCATCATCCACGCCATCAACAAGCGGAATATCCACATACATAGCAGCCTTATCTTCCTCGGTAAGTGGCACATGATCTTCTATCATCACACCTTCCACACCCTTTTCATCTAAGAATGCAGAGATGAGATCAACAGCTTCCACCGTTGTATCGATGGTCAGTTTTGTCCACATCATTTTACCTTACCTATAATCCTTTTTTGAACCCTTTCTTTCTCTTATGATCACCAAAAATCGAAGAACCAGAAGATGCCGCATCCGTAGAAGAACGTGCATTCACCGTTGTATTGGCATACTGGTTCAAGATCGATTTCTGCTCTTCTGTCAGCTTATCCGGTACCTGAACAACCAGAGTGATGTAGTGATCACCACGTACTGTCTTGTTACGAAGTGTCGGAACACCCTTGCCCTTCAGTTTTACCTTTGTATCTGTCTGCGTACCCGGCTTGATCTCCAATTCATAAGGACCGTCAATTGTTGTAACGGTGATCTTGCCACCAAGCGCTGCCTGTGTAAATGTAATCGGCTCAGAAGAATAAAGATCATACTCTTGTCTCTGGAATCTAGGATCCCGATCAACAAGCACGGTTACAAGCAGGTCACCACGTTCACCGCCGTTAATTCCCGGTTCGCCCTTTGCACGAATACGGATACTCTGACCATTGTCAATACCTGCCGGAATAGCGACCTGAATCTTCTTCTTACTCTTTACATAACCAGAACCTGCACAGTTGCTGCACTTATACTTGATAATCTTTCCGGATCCACCACAATCCGGACATGCGGATACAGTTCTTGCCATACCGAACAATGACTGCTGGGTATAGACAACCTGACCTTTTCCGGCACACTTGCTACATGTCTCCGGTTGGTGTCCCGGCTGTGCACCTGTACCATGACAGACCGTACATTCATCCTTCAACGGAAGCTCCAGCTCTGTCTGTGTACCAAATACAGCATCTGTAAAACTTACACGTACGGTTGTCTTAATATTCGCACCCTTAACCGGACCATTGGACTGTCTCTGACGGCTGCCGCCACCAAACATATCTCCGAAGATATCTCCGAAGATATCTCCCATATCTGAGAAGTCAAATCCACCGAAGCCGCCCGGACCACCGCCCTGCTCGAATGCAGCATGACCATACTGGTCATACTTTGCACGCTTCTCAGGATCGGACAGTACAGCATATGCCTCTGCAGCCTCTTTGAACTTTTCTTCCGCTTCTTTGTCTCCCGGGTTTGTGTCCGGGTGATATTTCTTCGCTACCTTACGGTAAGCTTTTTTCAAATCCGCCTCGGAGACACCTTTCGTGACTCCGAGGACTTCATAATAATCTCTTTTATCAGACATCTGCACTCACCCTTATTATTCGTAATCTGCTTTTATCAACTTGCTCCCCGTCTTAACGCTTAGACTTCCTTGTAGTCTCCATCCACTACATCGTCTGAATAATCTGGTGTGCCTGTGCCTGTACCTGCGTTTGCACCAGGACCGTTCTGCTCATAGAGCTTTGAGAACAATTCCTGTGCGCTGTTCATCAATGTTTCCTTACCAGCCTTGATCTTCTCTACATCGTAGTCTGTCATGGCATCCGGATCTGTGCTCTCGATGATATCCTTCAAAGCCTTCAGATCAGCCTCTACCTTTGTCTTATCTGTTGCAGAAAGCTTATCTCCTACATCGGAAAGTGCTCTCTCTGTCTGGAATACCATAGCATCTGCGTCGTTACGTACTTCGATTGCTTCCTTACGCTTCTTATCCTGAGCCTCATACTCAGCAGCTTCCTTGACTGCTCTATCGATATCCTCATCAGAAAGGGATGTTCCGGATGTGATTGTGATATGCTGCTCACGACCTGTTCCAAGATCCTTTGCAGATACGTTTACAATACCGTTTGCATCGATATCGAATGTAACCTCGATCTGTGGAACACCACGTCTTGCAGGAGCGATACCATCCAGTCTGAAACGTCCAAGACTCTTGTTATCTCTTGCGAACTCACGCTCACCCTGTACGATGTTGATATCAACGGCATCCTGATTATCCTGAGCTGTTGAGAAAATCTGGCTCTTGTTTGTAGGAATCGTTGTGTTTCTCTCGATCAGGTGTGTAGCGATACCACCCATTGTCTCGATAGAAAGTGTAAGTGGTGTAACATCCAGCAGAAGGATTTCGCCGGCACCTGCATCACCTGCAAGCTTACCACCCTGAATAGAAGCACCGATTGCAACACACTCATCCGGGTTGATACCCTTGAATGGATCCTTGCCTGTCAGCTTCTTAACCATATCCTGAACAGCGATGATACGTGTAGAACCACCGACCAGAAGTACCTTATCAAGCTCTGCTGCTGTCAGATCTGCATCCTTCAATGCTGTCTGTACAGGAACTCTTGTCTTATCTACCAGATGTGCTGTCAGTTCATCAAACTTTGCACGTGTCAGATCCATATCAAAGTGCTTTGGACCATCCTGGGTAGCTGTGATGAATGGAAGGTTAATGTTTGTTGTTGTAGCGGATGAAAGCTCTTTCTTTGCCTTCTCTGCTGCTTCCTTCAATCTCTGCATAGCCATCTTATCTGTTGAAAGGTCTACGCCCTCAGCCTTCTTGAACTCTTCGAGCATATACTGTGTAATTGCGTTATCGAAATCATCACCACCAAGCTTGTTATCACCGGCTGTCGCAAGAACCTCGATGACACCGTCACCAATCTCAATGATAGATACATCGAATGTACCACCACCAAGGTCGTATACCATGATCTTCTGCTCTTCTTCGTTATCCAGACCATAAGAAAGAGCTGCTGCTGTAGGCTCGTTGATGATACGCTTTACATCAAGACCTGCGATCTTACCTGCATCCTTTGTTGCCTGTCTCTGTGCATCTGTGAAGTATGCAGGAACTGTGATAACTGCTTCTGTAACCGGCTCACCGATATAGCTCTCGGCATCTCTCTTCAACTTAGAAAGAATCATAGCTGAAATCTCCTGTGGAGAATACTTCTTACCATCGATGTCTACCTTGTAATCGCTGCCCATATGTCTCTTGATGGAAGCGATTGTCTTATCTGCGTTTGTAACTGCCTGACGCTTTGCTGCATCACCAACGACACGCTCGCCGGTCTTTGTAAATGCAACAACAGATGGTGTTGTTCTTGAGCCTTCTGCATTTGTAATAACAACCGGCTTACCACCTTCCATAACTGCTACACATGAATTTGTTGTACCTAAGTCAATACCAATAATCTTACCCATAATATTTTTCCTCCTAATTATTATCTCTTAAAATATGCTGATTGATTTATTGTAAAAGGTTAATTTGCAACCTTTACCATGCTGTATCGCAATACCTGATCCTTGTACATATAGCCCTTCTGCATCTCTTCGGCTACAACGTTCTCTCCGTAATTCTCATCTTCCACATGTGTTACCGCATTGTGGTAGTCCGGATCAAATGTTTTGCCTTCTGCATCCATCGGCTTTACGCCAAGACCCTCAAGTGATACCATGAGCTGCCGGTAGATCTTATCGACGCCCTGTTCAAATGCCCGGTCCATATCCTCTTCCGGAATACTAGAAAGGGCACGTTCCAAATTATCTACAACCGGAAGCAACTTCTCTAAAACTTCCTTTGCTCCGATGTCGTACATTTTTTTGGATTCCTTCTCGTTTCGCTGACGCATGTTCTCGAACTCTGCAAGCAGGCGCTTATATTTCTCTTCGTTGCCGGCTGCCAGCTCCTTTGCCTTCTCCAGCTCGAGCTGAAGAGCCTTGCTGCCTCTGCGGTTTCCTTTTGAAACCGGCTTTGGCTTTGCTGCCTCCGCTTCTTCCTTATTGTCTGCCGGAACAGTTTCTTCCTCGTTCACCTGCACGTCGGTTCCTTCTGTTACCGGAGCATCATCCACAGCCTTAACTTCTTCGACTGTCTCCGCTTCTTTATTTGCATTTACATTTGTCTTATTGGCCATTCTCATTCACCCCTTCGCCTTTCTTGAATATCTCATCGAGTTCGATTGTCAGATTCTTCAGTGTACTGACAACCTTCTTATAATCCATTCTCTTCGGTCCCAATATTCCAATTGTTCCCTTTGCGCCTTCCGGCATCTGGTAGGTCGCTGTAACAAGAGAGCAATCTTTCAGGCTTGGTGTCTCATCTCCAATATATACCTGAATTCCGGATTCGTTCGTCTTTCCGGTTGTCTCTTCCAGCAGATGGGATACTTCGTTCTTATCCTCGAGTTTCTCAAGCAATTCACTCGTCTTGGATATATCTCCAAGCTCCGGATACTTCAGAATATTCGTTGCACCGCTGGTATAAACCTCAAGTTCCTGTGCCTCATGTATTGCTTCCACAATCCCCTGGAAGATCTGGTCTAATATCTCACCGTACCCTCCGGACTGCTTCTTCATCGCCTGAATCATCTCTAAATTGATGTCCTCTAAGCTTGCACCCTGTAAGAAGGTATTCAATAAGATATTAAATTTCAGAACATCTTCATTATCAAGGTCTACATTGATGTGAATCATCTGATTCTTAATAATGTTACCCTCAACCACAATGACTGCCAGAAGTGTCTTATCATCTACAAGAGAAAGCTGGATAAACTTGACTGTCTTCTCGTAATTCGGTGCCGTAACCATCGTTGCATAATTGGTATTGTACGCCAGTACCTTCGCAACCTGCTTCAAGAGCACCTCCATGCGGTCCACCCGCTCTAACAGTGTGTCACGCTCCTGCTTTGCAACCTCTGCAAATTCTTCCTTCTCATCCATCAGCTGGTCAACATAGAACCGATATCCGGCATCTGTCGGGATTCGTCCTGCCGATGTATGCGGCTGAATAATGTATCCCATTTCCTCCAGATCTGCCATCTCGTTCCGGATTGTTGCGGAACTTAAATTCAGATCGGTGTACTTTGAAATTGTTCTGGAACCTACCGGTTCCCCAGTCTCCAGGTAATTGGAAATAATGGCTTTCAGGATTTTCACCTTACGCTCATCTAATTCCATCTTATCACCTCTTTGAAAACTTGTTTATTTATTAGCACTCATTTCTATCGAGTGCTAACCTTATTGGTAGACTACCACTACATATAGTAATTGTCAAGGAAAAATATCATATTTTTGTGAAAAAATTGTGTATTTTCTTCCATAATAAAAGAGTGCGGAAAACCGCACTCTTTGGGAAGTAAAATCACGAATGATTTATTTATTGTTTGGATTATCCATCAAAGTGACATCCACTGTCTTCTCTGTATATTCATTATTCTTCATATACTCATACGTAACCGGAACTGTCTCACCGGATTTATAATAATTGAGTTTTTCTGTAAGTTCCTCTGCGCTGCTGATAGACTGTCCATCAATCTTTGTAATTACGTAATTCTTCTTAATTCCGGCTTTCTCTGCAGCACTGCCGCTCTGTACTTCAGCGACAAGCACGCCTGCCGGTATTCCGTATGCTTCAGATATATCCGAAGATACTGTCTGGCATGAAATACCGAGATAGCCCTTCTCTTCCTCGGAAACCTTCTCACGTGTCTGACGATTCATCAGATCATCCAGACGATCTTGTACGGCCGTAATCGGAATTGCATATCCCATGCCTTCAACGGTTGTATCAGAATACTTCGAAGAATTAATTCCAATGACTTCGCCCTTCATATTCAGAAGTGCGCCGCCACTGTTACCCGGGTTAATGGCTGCATCGGTCTGAATCAGCGGTGTTGTATTCGTGCTGTTTGTACGATCCTTTGCGCTGACAATACCGGTTGTAACGGACTGTCCATAGCCAAGTGCATTACCGATAGCTACAACCTGCTCGCCTACCTTCAATGAATCTGAATCACCGATGGTAGCAATTTTTATCTGATTCATCGTGGATTCCTTTATATCACTGAGTTTTACAACAACGATTGCAAGATCCGTGTCGCTGTCGGTACTCTTTACCTGTGCCTCGTAGCTCTCACCATCTGCAAACGTTACATTTACGGTTGTAGCATCACTGACAACATGGTTGTTTGTTACCATCAAAAGCTCACTGTCATTCTCTCCGATGATAATACCGGAGCCGGAGCCTTCCGCCTCATACTGCTGTGTATAGCCAAACATACCCTGCTGCTCTACAATTGCCGAAATATTAATTGCAACAACGCTCGGCATAACATTTTCAGCGATTGTGGAGACATCCATACCATTTCCAACGGAAGCTGTCGATGTCAGGCTCAGAGACTCTGTTGTCGGTGTGGATGTGGTTGAAGCGACTTCTGTTGTCGTGTTAGTAAGTGCATCCAGCTTCTTGATCTGTTGTCCTGCAATCCCATAGAATGCGCCACCGGCTACGCCACCGAAGACGACTGCACTTGCGACAACTGCCACACCCTTCTTCCAGAATGTATGCTTGTTGTGAGGTGTCTTCGTCTTCTTGACTCTCTGCTTCTTTGCTTTCTTCACCTTTATCTTTTGCTGTTCCGGATTCGCATTTTGATATGCATTTCCATAATAATTATTCTGTCCATATCCATATGCATTCTGATTAGGCTGGTAATTATTATTGTAGTAGTGTTCTGTACCCTGGCTCATCTGCTGGGCGCGTTCTGCCATCGCCTGCATGTATTCCTGTGTACGCATATCGCTGTAATATGTGTTACCATACTGCTGTGCATGTGTATAATCGTCTGCGTGTTGTTCACTGCGTTTTAAGTTATCTGTATTCCCATCTCCGTTCTCCTGTACAGTTTCTTCCGGAGTCCGTGCATCCGCATGTTCATTTCCTCTGTTATTTCCATATTCATCCATCATATCAATTCCTCCATTCGATATAAGTTTTGTTACTTATCTTTGTTATGGTTTAATCATAACCCCAAGCTATGGTTAAATTTTGAAGAAAATGTCAAGAAAATGTGAATTCATCTATGGCGCCTGCAGACCGTCCTTTAGCATCTGCAGATTTTCTTCCATATAAGATAGGTATGTGCATCCCTTTTGTATGTCTTCCTTTGTTACTGACTGCATAGACGAAAGATGCAAAAGCTCCGGTGTCATATCCGCCGACTCTGCAATCGTATTGGCAAGACTGTCTGTGCCATTGTCCACCACATAGATGGCAGGCAATTTGTATTCCCGCAATTTTTCTGCCAGATATGTGACAGTATGCACACTTGCCTCGGCATCGGCAGAACAACCGGAATATGCTGCAAAATAATGTATATCATAATCTTCTGCCAGATACAGAAACGGGAAACGGTCTCCGACCAGAATTGTCGTCTGTGTGGCTGCATCCCGCATTGTCTGATAGTCTGCATCCAACGCTTCGAGCTTTGCGGTATAAGCTTTTGCATTTGCAGCATATTGTTTTGAATTATCAACATCCAGTTTCGTAATAGTATCTGCCAACGTCTCTGTACAGACAATCGCATTTTTCAACGATAGCCACACATGCTCATCGTAATGGTTGCCATGGTCTTCCTCTGCCATGTTCTGTCCATCTGTACTCTCTGCTGCATGCTCTATAGTTTCTGCTTCATGTCCGTGGTCATCATGATCATGGTCTTCATCGCCATGATCGTGATGATGGTGTTCTTCTACACCCTCTAACTCTACTTCATTTAACGCACGGTCACCAACCAGATCTAACAGACTGATGGCAATGATATCTTCATTTCCGGACTCCTCCAGCGCATCACTCACCCATGTATCGCTCTCGCCGCCAACATAGACTAACATTCGGCAATCCGCAATCTTCATGATATCCTGTGCGCTCGGCTGATAACTGTGTAAATCCACACCGTTATCGACCAGCATCCGGCATGTAAATGCATCTGTATCACCAAGAATTTCCCGCACCCAGTCATACGCCGCAAAGGTCGTACATAAAATCACGTTTTCGTTCCCCTCCTCCGTCGTCACCGGCTTGGCACACCCGGAAAGCAAAGTCAGGCAAAGTATGAGGGCAATCCCGATTGATTTTAAATATCTGCGTTTCAACATCGTCACCTCTACTCTCTGTGCAACGCAATTCCGATGATACTGAAAATCACAAATAACACAATATCAATCGCTACAATCGTTGCACTGACCGGTGTCGATGCCGCAATGGAAATCAGAATTCCCGCGCATGAGGATACAACGCCATATACGGCGGAACAGATAAATACACTCTTATAATTCTTAAATACACGCATCGCAGACAGTGCCGGGAATATAATCAACGCCGATACAAGAAGGGATCCGACGATGTTCATCGCAACTACGATCACTACGGCTGTGACAACCGCCATCAACACATTATAGGCGCCGGTATGAATACCGGTTGCGCGCGCAAAATTCTCATCGAAAGTCACCGAGAAAATCTTGTGATAATACAAAATGTAGAACACAAGCACCAACAGCGACATAATCAGGCAGATCCAAACATCCGTATTCGATAATGTAAGTATCGACGCTGCCCCAAAGAGTGTCGAGCATACATCTCCGGATACATTTTGGGATGTCCCGGATACGTTCATGATCAGATATCCAAACGCGAGTGATCCGACAGAAAGCATCGCAATCACAGCATCACCGTTTATTTTTGCATTCTGCCCGGTCTTTAACATCAATATTGCCGCCACGACCGTGATTGGCAATATAATCAGTGTATTGTTTGTCATCCGCAGCACCATTGCAATCGCCATTGCCGCAAATGCCACATGGGACAATCCGTCTCCAATATAAGAAAACCGTTTTAACACAAGTGTCACACCAAGCATAGATGCGCAAAAAGCAACCAGCACACCGGCAGCTAAGATTCGACGGACAAATGGATATTGCAGGTATTCAACTAATGTATTCCACATATCTATACTCCTTCTTGTTCTCTTGTTACTGCGTAATCCGCATACTGTCTGCCAATTGCACTTTTTAGATACGCTTCCTTGGAATCAAAAAACTCCGGTGTATCACTCACATGAAGCACCTTATTCGCATATTGTGCGGCTGCCTGTGTATCGTGCGATACCATTATTATTGTGATTCCTTCCCGGTTCAGCCTCTGAATCAGTTCATACATCTCGGCGGTCACACGCGGATCCAATCCTGCCACCGGTTCATCAAGAAGCAGAAGCTTCGATGTCGCACAGAGTGCACGTGCAAGCAATACGCGCTGCTGCTGTCCACCGGACAGGTCACGGTAGCACTTCTTCATAAACGGCTGAATCTCCAGCCGCTCCATATTCTTCTGTGCGATTTTGCGTTCTTCTTTGTTATAGAACGGACGCATGCCACGCTTCGACAAAAAACCCGACAACACAATTTCCTGCACAGATGCAGGAAAATCGCGTTGCGTCACAGTCTGCTGTGGCAGATATCCGATTTCATTAGCTTTCAAATCTTCACCCCTGACAAGCTTTCCCTGCATCGGATTTTTCAGTCCCAGAATTGCTTTCATCAGAGTACTTTTTCCGGAACCGTTCTCTCCAAGGATGCAGAGATAATCTCCTTGCTCGATACGGAAATTCAGATGTTCAACCACCGGTTTTCCTTCGTATCCAAGGGATACATCTTCACATGATAGAACCATCGCGGTTCCTCCTTTCTATTTTCTATACGAGTTGCCAAAATCACCAATCAATGCAGACGCGCTCTCGCTCACTTCCGCATGTAGCGGTGCTAAGCTCCTTGCACCCGCAACCAGTTGCGGTCACAACTTGCTAAGCACCGACATGCTCCAATGGTCTGCATATGATTCGGTGATTTCGGCAACTCCATCTACATAATACTCTAGAACGAACCTCTCGTTCTATTGGCCTTACTTCATTAGTTGAAATATACAAGCTCTTCTTCGGCTGGCTTGGCTGGTTCGATCTTGGTGGCGCGGATCACAGGTCCTTCACCCTCAAACTCCGGATAGAATTCTT
>ERZ1035006.536-NODE-536-length-29762-cov-6.662033_pt1 | contig 29762 bp, 25 predicted proteins | sample MGYA00520694_ERZ1035006 | MGnify/ENA primary metagenome ERZ1035006 (study PRJEB33766, sample SAMN09781746) | gut metagenome | biome: gut microbiome | host: Homo sapiens | place: Madagascar | study: EMG produced TPA metagenomics assembly of the PRJNA485056 data set... | reverse complement strand
CTTTCGGTTAGACGTAACTAATTTTTGAAAATTATAGCACAAACTCACGTTAGTTTCAACTAATTTTCGGTGACTCATTTCTTTGTTTTACTCCATCAAAAAAAGAAGGACTTCCGCAAAAGCCCTTCTTTATCCATTCATTTTGTTTTATTTTTTACCAGACTGTCAGCCGTTTCTCCGGTGCCAGGTACATTTGATCACCGGATGTTACGTGATAGGTCTGATAGAATTCTTCGAACTGCTGTACCATCGCATTTACGCGCAGATACGCTAACGGATGCACATCCTGCTTCAGACGGTAATTCTCATACTGCGCCGTCGTATAACTTCTCCAGATGGATGCATAGTGGCGGAAAAACTGATCATAATCAAAATCCTTTTTTCCCTTTGCGAGCCGCAGCATACACTGCAGGGATGTCAGGTCAGCGATCGCCTCGCCCTGAACATTCTTGCCGGATACTTTCTTGCCGTCAAATGCAGTGATACTATTAAAATAATCAATCAGCTTCCGGGCGCGTGCATCAAACGCTGCGCGGTCTTCATCTGTCCACCAGTTGGTATAGTTGCCCTTGGCGTCAAACTGTGAGCCGGTCGGATCAAATGCATGCGAGATCTCATGTCCGATGACCATTCCGATGCCCGAATACAATTCTTCCTCTGACATATCATCCTGATAGAACTCACCACCCAATATGCCGAGCAGGATGTTGATCGAATTGTTCCCGGCATCATAAAATGCATTGGTTTCCAATGTGCTTATATACCATGCATCTTTATTTACTTTTTGATTAATCCGTGCGATGTCCTGTTTATAATAATAGTCCGCGATCCGCTCATAATCCTCATAGAGTGACCGCCCTTTTAATTTCAGGCTGGAATAGCCTTCCAGATCGTCCGGAATCACCGCATTCCGCTTCATCGCATCCAGCTTTTCGATTGCCTTTGCCTTCGTAGCTTCTGACAGCCAGGTATTCTCCCCTAGCATCCGGCGGTATTCCCCTGCTATTTTCTCGCAGAGATCTAATATCTTTTTCTGTTTTTCGACTGCATTGTGCTGTTCCAGATATACGCGCTGCAGCGCATCCGGCAAGATGTTTGCCACTGTCAGATAGCCATATTCTTGGTATGCTTTTCTTCCGGTCGCACCAGTGATCATATTGTCAGTCTCTATAGCCACATCGAATGCCTTTTTATCCAGAAACTCTATATTTCTCAGAATATAACCAACCAGCATGTATTCCTTGATGCTGTTGAGGTTCTTCTTCGTATACAGACTGTCTGCGTTTTTTATATATTCAGGGTTAGAGATATTAAATGTTTTGGATTTCCCATAACCCATACCTTTAATATAAGCCTTCATCGGGAAGTTTTTCGTCAGCCTGATGACCTGTCTATAGGTCATTTCATTGCAGCTGCGCTGCGCATATGCCGGATCCATCAAATCCGCTGATGTATAAGCTGCTTTTGCGAGTTTTCCCTCAAATACGATGACACGGTCAAACATTTGCCGCGCTTCTTTTGCAGAATAACCGAGCCGCTTCAATAATGTTACCGCCCTTTTTTTCATTGCTTTATAATACAGATCGCCCATCTCTGTCCGATTGGCATATTCAGCCGCATCATCCAGTAAAAAACCTTCATCGTCGAGTCCGGTCACATAGCGGTCAGTAGCTTTGACAGAAACTGTGTTTCCGATACTGATCAATGCCGGTGTTTCTTTCGATCTGCATATAAAATCTGATAACTCTTCCATTGATGAGATCCTGCTAATCGCCTTGACCGTCGCCCGTAACGGCTTCACGCCTGCCTTGTTTCTCGTATCCCAGTCCATAAAATCCTGATACAGCGTCTGAATCAGCTGTACATCATGCCCTTTGAGCGATGCATCCGTCAACAGCTTCTGTACGCTGTCATCTACCCCTTCTGACACAGTAGAAAACTCATTGGTATATGAATCGCCCGGTTTGATCGTGGCATTATTCAGCCATTGGCGGTTTACTGCCCAGTAGAAATCATCCGTAGGTGCACTCTCCTGTGCACCTTTTACATTTTCCTGAATCGAATGATCCACCCACGGCTGGCCATCATCGGTCGCCGCCAGCGTACTCACCGGCTGACTGACAAGCGTTGTGACTACCATCACCAGTGCCAGCAATGCCGAAACGCATCTCTGCCAGCCCTGCCTTTTTGATCTCTGCTTCTGATTACCCATATTCCCTATCTCCTTTCACATTCCCATCATCTATATACCTGTTTGACATAAATTATACATGATGATCCAATGGAAATCCAGAGGCTTTCTATAAAGTAAAACTCATTTTCTGGAAATTTATGGAGTTACTGTTCCCCGTCAGGCATTTTCTGAACTGAAAATGACGATGAATCAATTAGAATATTTTGCCAGTGCAGCCGAGAACCTGAGCTTTACACAAGCTGCTGACACCTCTTGCATAATTGTTTATTTTCATACATATGGGCATCCGCCTTCTCTAATAACCGCTTCATGGTACATCCCCTGTCATCGACGGATAACGACCATCCGCATGCATAGTCAATGGGCGTTTGATTTTCTGTGCTATTGAATCGATCCCTTTCTTTCGATAAGCAGGCCAGCAGTTCCTGCATCTCCGCTTTGCTTGTATTATAAATCACTGCCATAAATTCATCTCCGCCATACCTTCCAATAAAATGCTTTTCTGGAATGACATTGCGTAAGAGCCGGGCAAAATTCATGATTAACTGATCCCCTGCCAAATGTCCATGTGTATCATTCACAAGCTTCAAATTATTCAAGTCAAACATGATGCATCCTGTCGGCTCATGCAGTATCTTAGGATTACTAAGAAGCTCCTTGCAGGCACTCCTATTTGCCAATCCGGTGTGGGCATCTGTATATGCTTGCTGTTCTAACAGTTTATTTTTCACCGCCATCTTCATTGCTCTTATCGTCTGTATAACGACCAAAATGACCATACCCAGCATATCAAGTGCCGATAGCAGCTCTATGGTACGGATCTTTACGGCAATCTTTTCTGAATAATTCTCCGCCGCAAATACGGTCTCATCTGCCATCTGAAAATATATTTCACTCATCTGAACAATATCAGTATTTTGATATCCGTCCCTTCTTACCAATTCAATTTCTGTTTTTAATTTTTCCCAGTAAGCACTCTGGGTCTGCAATTTGTCCTGATACTCTTTGTCATGGATTTTTACCAGATCATACTGTCCATCCTGATATCTCAATCCACGAAGAATATCATCCAGACTTTTTATCAATGCATCGTTTTGGCTTCCTGTAATCTCCAGCTTCACTTCACGCTGCGTAGCGCCACGGATCAAGCCTGCATAATTTATTACACGCGCCGTCCCCTGCAGCCTGCCAATCTGCAGCATCATCAGAATAATAAGAACCACTAATATTGACACCAGACAGCTTTGTATAACAGCTATGATACTTTTACCTTTCTCATCCGCGCTCACTTTCCTATTTATCATGATATCCTCCAATAAAACGTTTCAACAGATCGACTTGATTTCTATTATTTATATTTTCTATCAATAAAACAGGTCAGACCCGCATAACCGGATCTGACCAATACATATGATTCAAAGCTGTCTCGTAGGTAAGTATTTCCACATTAGACAGCTCACCCTTTCTCAGGCTGGCAATCGCAATGCCTATTACAAAAATCGCAATGAACTCATCTCCCGCATACCGGATTGCCATTCCTCTATCCGGTATAGATCGAAAGAGTATGTTTCCCATCGTAGTGATTGCCTTGTCTCCCATGTTATGACCAAAATTGTCATTGATATCCATCATGATTCCATATATAGATATCTTGTCTGTAATTTTCTGTTTGGCAAGCACCGCATTAAAATATCTCCGATTATATAATCCGGAGAGCTCATCCATGTATAGATTTTCAGCATATGACTGCATCTGCACAAAGTTCAGTGTAATCGCAGCCAGCAGCCATGACGCTGTAATTCCATAAAAGATCATTTGGATGAACACTCCTGTCACAGCGAGACAGACGAAATACATCACCGGGAAAAAGCTCAGATTAATCCCCTGCTTTTTGGAATGCCACACCAGATAGATACTGTATGCAAAATATATCATAATCGACAGATATCCTACCAGTGCACCTCCGGCTCTCTGATACACATTCTCCTCTGATATTCGAAACACAATCCCGGATCCACAGAGATTACATAGAACCACAAGTACTTCTACCAGCCAGGGAAGGATCACGAGCGCTAATTTTTGGTGTATTCTCTTATAATTTCGATAAATGCGCAGTTCCACATACAGACACCACAGCAGACCCAGACTGACTGTACCTATAAAGCATAAGCTGTTAGAAATATAATTCAACTGCCTGCTAAAAAGCAGGCAGCCCATGCCATCACATATGTTTCATTTCATTAGAATTCGTTCCCGGGAAATTGGGGGATTCCGTCAAAACCAGCCTGCAGATCCGCATCCGTAGGAATATAATCTGTCATCAGTCCATCGTGGTACTTCTCGTAAGCTACCATATCGAAATATCCGGTTCCGGTCAGGCCAAAGAGAATATTCTTCGCCTCTCCGGTCTCCTTGCACTTCAATGCCTCATCGATCGCTACGCGGATCGCATGTGAGCTCTCCGGTGCAGGAAGGATACCCTCAGACCGTGCAAAGAACTCTGCTGCCTCAAATACCGAAGTCTGCTCAACAGCGCGTGCCTCCATCAGACCATCATGGTACAACTGGGACAGTGTAGAACTCATGCCGTGGAAACGAAGTCCACCGGCGTGGTTCGGTGAAGGGATGAAGCCGCTTCCTAACGTATACATCTTTGCGAGCGGGCAGATCATGCCGGTGTCACAGAAATCATATGCAAACTTACCACGTGTGAAGCTCGGACATGATGCCGGTTCAACAGCAATAAAGCGATAATCCTTCTCGCCGCGCAGCTTCTCGCCCATAAACGGTGCGATCAGTCCACCGAGGTTTGATCCGCCTCCGGCACATCCGATGATGATATCCGGTGTCACATCATACTTATCCAGGGCAGCTTTTGCCTCGAGACCGATGACTGACTGATGCAGCAGCACCTGATTGAGCACACTGCCTAATACATAACGGTAGCCTTCGTTGTGTGTCGCTACTTCGACTGCCTCTGAGATCGCGCATCCGAGTGAACCGGTTGTACCGGGATGCGCTGCGAGGATCTTGCGTCCGACCTCTGTGTCCATAGACGGAGACGGTGTCACATTCGCGCCATAGGTACGCATCACCTCTCTGCGGAACGGCTTCTGCTCATAAGATACCTTTACCATGAATACCCGGCAATCCAGACCAAGGTATGCACATGCCATAGACAACGCTGTACCCCACTGACCGGCTCCGGTCTCTGTGGTCACACCTTTGAGTCCCTGCTTCTTCGCATAATAGGCCTGTGCGATCGCAGAGTTGAGCTTATGGCTGCCACTCGTGTTATTTCCCTCGAATTTGTAATAAATATGTGCCGGTGTATCCAGTGCCTTTTCCAGACAATAAGCTCTCACCAGCGGAGCCGGACGATACATTTTATAAAAATCTCGGATCTCCTGCGGAATTTCAATAAATGGGGTCGTATCATCGAGTTCCTGCTCTACCAGTTCCTTACAAAAAACCGGTGCCAGTTCCTCTGCTGTCAGCGGCTGATGCGTTCCGGGATTCAATAGCGGAGCGGGTTTATTTTTCATATCAGCACGAAGGTTATACCATGCCTTGGGAATCTCATCTTCGCTCAAATAGATTTTGTAAGGGATCTCGTTACTCATAGTCTTTTCCTCCTGAATTTGTTTATTTTTTTATACATGAGTTTTTGTTCTGACCGGATGTGATGTTTCCTGCATGGTCTGAACTGTAACTTCCTCAACTTTTTCTTATTATCTCACTTGAAAACGCGGTTGTCTAATAGTAAAATACAAATATATCATAAGTAAAACTTATTACAGTGAGGGTATGTACCATGAATCTGAACCAATTGGAATATTTTGTCAGTGCAGCCGAAAACCTGAATTTTACGAAAGCTGCCAGAGAATGCTTTATCTCACAGACTGCGATCACCCAACAGATGCAGTCACTCGAAAAGACGCTTGGTGTCCGTCTGTTTACAAGGGATAAACACCACATCGAGCTGACTGCCGCCGGGCAGGTGTACTTAAAAGAAGCAAAAGTGATCCTGCGGCGCAGTGATGAGGCGATGCGCCTCGCAAGAATGGCATCACAGGGCACCGATGGTGAGATGACGATCGGTTTCATCAGCGGCTTCGGCCAGAGTGATTGTTACGAAATGCTGCGTGGCTTCCATGATGTGTTCCCCAATATCAAGCTCAAATTCGTGCGGAATACGATGAGTGGCCTGATGGAACGGCTTCAGCGCAATGAATGTGATCTCGTGTTTTCGGTTCAGCCCCACCAGCGTGATTACGCAGATATGAACCGGCTCTATATCAGAAGCTACCCTCTGTTCGTCGCGATATCGAACAACCATCCTCTGGCACAGAAACCGGAACTCGCCTGTAGAGAGCTGGAACAGGAATCCTTTATCATCATGCAGCCTGCTGCCAGATCCAGGGATGAGATGGAGGAAATGCTATGGGTCTATGAGCGGGGTGGTTTTTTGCCGCAGGTTGTAGCTGTTGAGCCAGAACCAGAGACGATCATGCTCATGGTGGCACTTGAAATGGGGATCAGCCTGCTCCCTGAATATATTGTGCGGCCGTATGCCAAGAACGAGGGACTCGCTATTATTCCGGTCATGAAAGCTGATGGCACTGCTGAGACATTAAACTTCGAGATGATCTGGTCAAAAGACAATGCCAATCCTTCAGTGGAGAAGCTGTTGGAATGGTGGAGGGAACAATAATATTTCAAACACAGAGCCGCAGACACTTCACGTATCTGCGGCTCTGCGGCACATATAGGTAATAGGCTATTTTGCGTCCGGACAATCTACGATCACGCCGTCCTCATCCCAGAGGTCATGCCAGTCGTTTGCACCTTCCCAGAGGAATACCTGTCCTTTTACGAGACGGTTGTTCTTCTCTAAGGTAGCGATCTTTGCCATCTCCTCATCGGTCAGCGGATCGCCGTCACAGGTGCTGTTGATGTTGCTCTCGTACTCCATCTCATGTACTGAGAAAGGAATCGGGATCTGTCCACGCTGTACGGCCCACTTTAATGAGATCACTGCCGGATGACAGTTGTGAGCCTTAGCAATCTCCTGCATCTCGGGTGTCTGCATATCTGCGATATCCTCAGGCATCATATCACGCTCAGGTCTCTGAGGTGAGCCAAGCGGCATAAATCCTACCGGCTGGATGTCATGAGCTACCAGATAATCAAACAGCTCCTGCTGCTGGAAGCAGGGATGCAGTTCCAGCTCGCACATTGCAGGTTTGATACGGCACAGAGGAAGCACTGCCTCTAACTTCGGGATCGTCATGTTGGACATACCGATCTCTTTGACCAGACCCATATCTACCAGACGCTCCATCTGTCTCCATGTCGTCATGAAACGCTCTACAGAGAAAGGCTTTGCATTCGGATTTCTGGAATCTACATCACATCCGGGGGCATGATAGTTCGGGAAAGGCCAGTGAACAAAATACATGTCCACGTAGTCTAACTGTAAGTCTTTTAAGCTCTTTGCGAGTGCGATGAGTACATCGCCCTGTCCGTGCATATCATTCCATACCTTGGTCATGATGTAGAGATCTTCTCTCTTGCACAGACCGTCTGCGAATGCGCGCTTGAATACCTCGCCGATCTGATCCTCGTTGCCGTAGCAGGCAGCGCAGTCAAACATACGGTAACCTGCTTTGATGGCACCATATACTGCATTGCTCACCTGATCGGGAGTAAAACGGTCAGATCCGAAAGTACCCATACCCATGCAGGGCACTTCTTTTCCATTCGCCAGTCTGATCTTCGGCACATTGGCCGGATTCACTGCTGTCATAGTAAAGTCCTCCTTTTTTCACTTATTATCTAAGCTTTTTAATTTCTATTTTATCGAAAAGAGCCTTCATATCTTCTGTTTCGAAGTATCCGGTCTCCTCCCGCATAGCACTTGCTGCTGAGGTCGCTGATGCAAATCGCAGCGCCTCCTCCGGGGTCATTCCCCGCTCAAAGCTGATCGCAAAACCTGCTGTCATGCAGTCTCCGCAGCCTACGGTGTTGACGGCATCGATCTTCGGCACAATCGCCTGATAGACACCTTCATCGACAAACATGAGTGAACCATCTGCGCCGAGTGAGATCACGACGCGCTCAATGCCGCTCTGCTGCAGTTCGATACCTGCCTCGATCAGCTCCTCTCTGTCTAAGATCTGCTTGCCGGTCAGCAGACGGATCTCGTCGATGTTCGGCTTGATCATGTTGGGCTTAGCCTTTACGACTTCCTCTAAGAGCGCTCCGCTCGTATCTACGATGACCTTTTTGCCTGCTGCCTTTGCCATCGCTACGAGCTTCGGATACATGTCTGTTCCGATGCCCTTGGGCACGCTGCCGGACATGGCTGCGACATCACATTTTGTGAGCAGCTGGTCAAATTTGAGATAAAATGCACGCTGTTCCTCCTCGCTCACAACCACACCCGGCTCTAAGAACTCGGTCTGTGTCTTGTTCACGGTATCATATATATTGATGCAGGAACGACTCTCGCCTTTTACCTGTATAAAATCGGTCGCCACACCCTGTTTTTCGACTGCCTCTGTGATATAGGCACCTGCATGGCCGCCGACAAACCCGGTCGCGAGTACCTCTGCGCCTGCGATCGTTGCGGTCTTGGATACATTCAGTCCCTTGCCACCTGCCACATAGGCACATTCCTTGACACGGTTGACTTCACCGACTTGATAATTTTCTACTACATACCGCTTGTCGATCGCGGCATTGAGTGTCACTGTCAGTATCATATGTTATGCCTCGCTATCGATTAAGATCTTGCCCTTTACGGTTCCGGGAACAAGGTATTTTGCAAATGCGGTATCGATCTTGCTCAATCCGATCTTCTCAAAGATGAATGAATCGTCGAATTTGAGTTCGCCGGTGCCAAAGTAATGAGCGACCAGATCCCACTCATGTCCGGGGAACGGAGCTGAATAACTCATCCATGAACCGGTCAGTTTGAACTCCTTACGGTTCATCTGCTCCCACTCGCTGACACCGAAGGATAATTCCTTGGTCGGTGTTCCGATGAAGCATACCTCTGCCTTATTGGCTGCGAGCTTGAATGCCATCTTCATGGTGATGACGTTTCCGGCGGTCTCGAATACATAATCGAATCCCTTGCCGTCTGTCATAGCCATTGCCTCATCCATGAAGTTCTCTTTTAACGTATTGATTCCTGCTGTTGCTCCGAGACGCATGCCGAGCTCTAACCGCTCATCTACGATATCGAATACAACGACCTTCTTGGCTCCGAAGATCTTCGCCCACTGCATAGTCATCATACCGACAGTACCGCCGCCGAGGATGGCTACAGTCTTGCCGCCCTTGTAATCGGTACGCTCGAGTCCGTGTAATGCTACGGTCGCAGGCTCGAAAAATGCACCTTTTTCAAAGCTGACGGAATCGTCAAATTTAACTGCATTTAACTCCGGTACACACACATACTCGGCATAACTTCCGAATGAATGGGAACCGATAAAATCATAGTGCTTGCACAGTGAGTAGTTACCCTTCTGGCAGTCCTCACATTTCATACAGGGAACGAGCGGAATACCTGCGACGCGGTCACCGGGCTTTACTCTGGTGACACCCTCACCGACTTCCTCTACGGTTCCGGAGAACTCATGTCCGAGAACGATCGGTGTAAAGTGTGTGGTTCCCTCATTGACACGCGGCAGATCTGATCCGCAGATGCCGGTATATTTTACCTTGATCAGTACCTGTCCGGCTGCCGGAACGGGTTTTTCAATATCCTCGTAACGAATGTCCTTTACGCCATGTACGACGCCTGCTTTCATTTTCATTGTATGTAGCCTTCTTTCCTTAGAATTTAATATTTTTTGTTAAAGATCGGTGTCATTGCTTCTGACAGATCCAGATACATCTGCATATATTTCTGATACTGCTCGTGTGCTGCCGGATCCGGCTCCTGTACACGTGTGATCACGATCGTCTCATCGATCGCCTCTTCAAATCCGGCATAGACACCGACGCCTACACCTGCGAGGATCGCTGCTCCGAGTGTCGTCGCTGTATCAGAGGTCGGTACCTTGATCGTCTTGCCGGTCACATCTGCCTTGATCTGTGTCCAGAGACGGCTGTTGCTCGCACCACCCATCGCGATGAGCTCTTCGACCTCGGCGCCTGCCTCTGCAGCCACACGCAGGTTATGCTCGAGCGAATATGCCACACCTTCAAGTGTCGCGCGTACCATATGTCCCTTGGTCTTGTCAAAGCCGAGTCCGTAATAGACGCCTTTGGCATCCGGATTCCAGATCGGTGAGCGCTCACCTGCCATATACGGAAGGAAGATCACCCCGTCACTGCCGGTTGCGATAGGCTCTGCCAGCGCGGTCAGCTCGTCAAATGAGCTGTCTGCTCCGAATTCCTGCTTGAACCAGCGCAGTGTTCCGCCGCCTCCGACCGTACCGCCCTGCAACAGCCACATGCCCGGTACGACATGGGGGCTCAAGATCAGCTTGGGATGTGCCAGTGCGTGATCGACACAGATGCTCATGCCTCCGGCCTGTCCGCCCTGCTCCTGCGTCTGTCCCGGCAGATAGACTCCTGCGCCGAGTGTGCCGCATGCAGCGTCGAGACCTCCTGCTACGACCGGTGTGCCCTCTGCGAGTCCGGTCAGTGCAGCCGCCTGTGCTGTCACTTTTCCTACGATATCATGACATTCATACAGTTCGGGGATCTGATCTGCCGATAATCCCAGTTCCTTTGCCAGATCCGCATCTACCGTACAATCATCCATCTTAAAGAAATGTACGCCGTAACCCTGTGAGAGATCCATGCTCATCACTCCGGTCAGCTTTAATGCGATATAGCTGTTGCTCTGCATGAATTTGTATGTCTTCTTGTATATATCCGGTGCCTGTTCCTTGAACCAGAGCATCTTCGGTGTCGTATAGCTCGGCAGGAAATCATTGCCTGCTACCGAGAAGATCCGCTCGAATCCGACGTCTGCCTTGACTCTGTCACAGATATCCCTTGCACGCGTATCCATCCAGATCGGTGTACGTGCCAGTGCATTGCCTTCCTGGTCTACAGGGATGGCTGACCAGCTCTGTCCGTCAATTCCGATACCTGCGATGTCGGTCGGTGCGATACCACTCTTAGCCAACACATCTTTGATCCCGTTGCAGATCGCATGCCACCATTCGTCTGCATCCTGCTCGACCCAGCCGGGGTTCGGATAATAGAGCTGATACGGCTGGTTAGACTGTGCCACCACTGCTCCGCTCTTTTCAAATATCGCTACCTTACAGGCACTGGTACCGATATCAATTCCTAATAAATATGCTCCCACTGTTCTTCTCCTAATCTGTTCTCTATTATTAAGATTCTAATTGTCTGACCGATTTTCCAACCATGACCTCTGTCTGCAGATACAGCTCCTGCGGTTCATCCTGCATATCCGTATCAGACTGTCCCAGACGCCTTAGGATCGTCTCCGCTGCCTGCTTCGCGATGATCTCTGTCGGCTGTGTGATGATCGTCAGTGTCGGATGTAGTGCTCTGGCAAATTCTCGGTTGTCGAATCCGATGACTGACATTTGATCCGGGATACTGATGCCCCGCTCATTGAGCACGATCATCGTCCCCATCGTCATCTCGTAGTTCGCCGCAAACAGTGCTGTGACTTCGGGATGTTCATCCAGCAGATGCTCCACACCTGCCACGGCTCCGCGGATCGTATAGTCACTGTGCACGACCAGTCCGGGATCCACCGCAATCCCTGCATTCGCTAATGCCGCCTCGTAGCCCTGATAGCGCTCCATCGCCGTATAGATATCCTCCGGTCCCGTAATCATGCCGATCTGTCTGTGACCATTTTCAATCAGAATATCCACCGCTTTTTTTGCTGCATCCCGGTTGTCCACCAGAATACTGTCACAGGATAACCGGGGCAGCTTCCGGTCAATGATGATGATCGGTTTTTTTGCAGCAGCAAACTGCTGCAGATGCGCTCCGGTCGAATCCACCGGCATATTGATGATCCCGTCCACGCGCTTGCGGTAGAGAAAATCTACTGCTTCGCGCTCTAGCTTTTTATCTGTTCTGCAATCGCATACGATCGTGGCATATCCTTTTTTGCGAAGGATATCTTCCATTGCGGTGATGATCTCCGTGCAGAATATATTGTTCAGCTCCGGGATCACGACGCCGATCGTATGTGTGCGATTCGTCTTCAATCCTCTGGCGACTTCATTGACCTCAAAGTTCAATTCCTGTATCGCCTGTTCGATCTTCTCACGATTTTTCTCCCGGACATTTCCCCCATTCAGATAGGATGAGATCGTCGCAAGCCCAAGCCCCGTCCGGCTCGCAATGTCCTTGATCGTCGCAGCCATTAGATGGCCTTGCCGTCACAGCCACATACTTTCATACGGCTCTTTACCAGCTCGGTCACTGCTGCCATTCCTACCTCTCCGAGTTTCTTCGGATCAAAGGTCTCGGGCTTTTCTTTTAACAATGCCTTTCCTGCATCTGTATATGCGACACGCAACTCTGTTGCAAAGTTTACCTTGCAGATACCGCGCTTTACGCAGTCCATGACATCCTCATCGGATAATCCGCTGGCTCCGTGCAGTACGAGCGGAATGTCTACGACCTTGCGGATCTCTGAGAGACGCTCCTTATCGAGTACCGGTGTACCTACATAGAATCCATGAGCGGTTCCGATCGCTACTGCCAGTGAATCGATGCCTGTCTTCTCGACAAACTCCTTCGCCTCCATCGGATCGGTATTCGTATCTGCGACTGCCTCAAGATCGTCTTCCTTGCCGCCGACCTTTCCGAGCTCAGCCTCTACCGGGATGTTGTTCGGATGTGCGACTGATACGACTCTCGCGCTCACATCGATATTCTCCTCAAACGGAAGCTTGGATCCGTCGATCATGACTGATGTGTATCCTTCCTTTACTGCCTGTACAGCCAGCTCAAAGCTGCTGCCGTGATCAAGGTGCAGACATACCGGAACCTTGGCATCTCTCGCCTCTGCTGCTACCATGCCGACGAACATCTGCAGGCTCGCATACTTTACAGTGGAAGGTGTGGTCTGGATCATGACCGGTGCCTTTAATTCCTCGGCAGCCTTAATGATCGCTTTCACCATCTCCATATTTTCGGCATTGAATGCGCCGATCGCATATCCGCCCTTCTGAGCATCCAGTAACATCTGTTTTGAAGTAACTAAAGGCATCTGTTTTTCCTCCTCATAAATGATTTCTCTAATAGTTTCTCTGTTCTGTTTTCCAAAACCGAAACGTTTCGGTTTTCCTGTTGAAATAATCGTACAATACTTACCGGCCCTTGTCAAAGGGTTTTTGCAAAAAATGCAAGTTGGTGAATATTGTACGATTATTCTGTGAAAATCATTTCATGTTAACGTTTTTTATACAAATCCGAGCGCCAATCCGACCATGCGCACGGCAAATGCCACGATCCATGCGATCAAGCACTGCATGCATACGGTGATGACTGCTGCCCCTCTGCCGCCCATCTCACGCTTGACCGTTGCGATCGCTGCGACACAGGGCGTGTACAGCAGCGTGAATACCAGAAATACAACCGCCTCGAATGTCGTGAACAGGGTCGGAAGCTGTGAGACATCGCCGCCTAAGAGTACCGTCAGCGTGGATACAACGCTCTCCTTCGCCGTAAATCCGGTCAGCAGCGCGGTCGCGATCCGCCAGTCCCCGAATCCCAACGGCTTAAATACCGGTGCAATGAGTCCCCCCAGCAGCGCCAGCAGACTCTCATCCGCAGATGCAGCCACATTCAGCCTGAAATCAAATGTCTGTAAAAACCAGATGATGATCGTCGCCAGGAAGATAATCGTAAACGCCTTCTGGATAAAATCCTTTGCTTTTTCCCAGATCAGCTGTCCGACGCTGCGCGCCGCCGGCAGACGGTAGTTTGGCAGCTCCATAACAAACGGCACCGGTTCACCGGTAAATTTGGTTCTGCTGAGCAGTAATGCGTAGAGAATCCCACATACAATTCCGGTAAAATACAATCCGATCATTACAACCGGGCGCCACATGCGCGGGAAAAAGGCTGATGTAAACAATGCATAGATCGGCAGTTTTGCGCTGCAGCTCATAAACGGTGTGAGCAGAATCGTCATCTTACGGTCACGCTCGCTCGATAAGGTACGTGTCGCCATGATAGCCGGTACCGAACAGCCGAATCCGATCAGCATCGGCACGAAGCTGCGGCCGGACAGACCGATCTTTCGCAGCAGCTTATCCATGACAAATGCCACACGCGCCATATATCCGGTATCTTCCAGTATGGATAAGAAGAAAAACAGTGTCACAATCGTCGGCAAAAAGCTGATGACACTGCCGACTCCCTGACAGATACCGTCTACAACCAGACTATGTACCACCGGATTGACCTGCCACAGCGTCAAGCCTTTATCTATCAGCCCGATCAATGCATCTACGGCAATCGTCATCAGATCCGACAACCATGCGCCGATCCATGCGAAGGTCATCGCAAATACGAGTGCCATGATTCCGATAAAACAAGGCAATGCGGTATATTTTCCGGTCAGTATCCGGTCGATCTTCACGCTGCGCTTGTGCTCCTTACTCTCATGCGGACGGACAACCGTCTGTGCACACAATTTCTCAATAAAGTCAAAACGCATGTTGGCGAGCGCCGCTTCACGCTCCACGCCGCCTTCTTTTTCCATGTTTGATATGATCGTCTCCAGCGCCTGCTGTTCTTCCTGTGGCAGTTTCAGTGCTTCCAATACCAGATGGTCACCCTCCACCATCTTGGTCGCGGTAAAACGCACCGGCAGTCCAGCCTCTTTGGCAAACGGCTCCAACAGATGCGCAGATGCATGGATACAACGGTGCACCGCTCCGGTCTCGTCGCCTTTGTCGCCTCCGACCGGGCAGAAATCAATGCGTCCCGGTGCTTCCCGGTAGCGCGCCACATGGATCGCATGGCTGATCAGTTCTTCAATACCTTCATTTTTTGCTGCACTGATCGGGACGACCGGAATGCCGAGTATCTGCTCCAGATCATTGATATAGATCGTACCACCGTTGTCCCGCACTTCATCCATCATGTTGAGTGCGAGCACCATCGGGATACCCAGCTCCATGAGCTGCATCGTCAGGCACAGATTGCGCTCGATATTGGTCGCATCCACGATATTGATGATGCCGTCCGGCTTGTTGCGCAGCAGAAAATCACGCGTGACGATCTCCTCACTCGAATACGGTGAGAGCGAATAGATACCGGGCAGATCCGTCACCGTAGCTTCCGGATGATTGCGGATCGTTCCATCCTTGCGGTCGACCGTGACGCCCGGAAAGTTACCGACATGCTGATTGGCACCGGTGAGCTGGTTGAATAGTGTCGTCTTGCCGCAGTTCTGGTTACCCGCCAGCGCAAACCGGATCGGCTGATCCTTGGGAATCGCATCTCCGAGCTTGTGCTGTTTCCAGTCCTCTGCATCACCCAGTTCTCCCATGCCGGGATGCTCTGATACGATCCGGTGTTTTTTCGCATCCGGTGTCTGCGCATGCTTCTGCGCCTCTGCCGGCTCGACCTCGATGTTATCTGCCTCTGCCAGACGCAGCGTGAGCTCATAGCCACGCAGTTCGATCTCGATCGGATCTCCCATCGGTGCAACCTTGCGCAATGTCACGATCGTCCGGGGTGTCAGTCCCATATCGAGCAGATGATGGCGAAGCGATCCTTTGCCATCGATGTTTATGATCTGTGCACTTTTTCCCTCTTTTAATTCACTCAGCTTCATCGTCTTGTTCTCCGCTTATATTACAACAATTTCTCCATTCCGGTCTTGTACGGAACCAGTCCCATCGCATCATAGAATTTGCGTGCAGACGGATTACATTCCCACACGTTCAGCGTCACATTGTAGCAGCCGCTGTCTCTCGCAAAATCGAGCACATAGTTGTAGATCCCGCTGCCGACATGCTGGCCGCGGATATTCTCATCCACACACAGGTCGTCGATATAGAGCGTGCGGATCGGTGTCATGACCTGATCGTTCTTATGCTGCTGGAACATGCAGAATGCATATCCCATCACCTTATCCTTGTCATCCACACCGACAAAGATCGGCCGTTCATCATCCTGGATGACCGTAAGCAGTTCATCATCACTGTACTTTTTGGCATTTCCCTTGAACAGATCCGGGCGTCCGTTATGATGCACGCCTGCTACCTGATACAACAGACGGTTGATACCGTCCATGTCTGATTTTTTTGCTCTTCTGATCTTCATTTATCTATCAGCCTCCACCAAGTATATTTTTCCATTTTCTCCAAATTCGGATCCGAATGTTCAATCTCACGTGAAAACCGGTACACCAATTCTATGACATCCTCTGTATTCAGATCACGCTCATTTTTGAGCCACCTGGCTGTAAACAGATCATACAGCAATGCCAGATATGCGACTGCTGTATCCGCCTTATTGTAGATCCTGCCATCATAGACAGCCCCGGCAAAATATGTACTGATAAAATAGACTGCCAGCTGTTCCAGCTGGATATCCAGCTGTGGGTACTGCGTCCCACACCACTGTGCAAACTCCTCCTGCACACGCGCATACCCTGCCGCCCCCTGTACATAGAGCAGCATCTGCGTTTCGATCAATAACTGATCCCAGTCATCCCGCAGACGTTCCAGATCACACAGCCTGTAAAAGTTTCGTTTTGCAAGTGCATAATTGCGGTTGTTATCCGCACGGTGATGTTCCAGATGCTGCATCACCTTTGGCAGCATGATCCCGGACTGCGCCCGACGCAGTACATCATCCGTCTCGAACAGGCATCCATTCTGGTATCTGCGCTCGAGGTCATGCGCGATCCCAAGTACAAGCAGCAGACGCACATCGATATCCAGACTGCGGTCCTGCAGGATCTGCAGCATCACTGTGCGTGCATCACACAGGCATTCATACAGAAAATAGTCAAATTCCTCATACTGCTCTTCCCGTCCATCTTCCGTCTCCAGAAAATGTACCGGTTCCATGCGGTTCATCAGGATCCGTGCGACCTCCGGGCAGGAGACAGACAGGGTGATCTCACGGACATTCTCAAATTCTTCGGTATGACGCGGATAACTGCGGCATGTCCGGCACAATGCATCCGGTCCGAGTCCGCGGTACAGATCACACAGTCCGTCTTCCCGCAAAAATGCACATCTGCCGTCCGCACACTGACGAAACGTCCCCTTGCGCCAGTTGATATCGCGCAGGAGACGTTTGTGTAACACATCTGACTGTCGGTAACTGCGCAGCGATCCCCGATCGATCACGATCTCCCAGCCTGCACAGCAGGTATCCTCACAGTCTCCCGCTATGCAGGTAAACTGCTTGTAATAATCAGGATATACGATCAGCATATCTCTTCCTCCCGACTGTCTGTATTAATTTTTTCCGGTAGAACCGAATCCTCCGCGGTCGGCTCCCGTGAGCTGCTCCACCTCGTCAAAATGGATCTGCGGCTGGTTCTCCACGATGCGGAACTGACAGATCCTGTCGTTGGCATGTACGACCACATCACGGGTCGCATACGCCGGCCAGCGCCAGATATCGTTCTGTCCGCAGTACGTCTGGTCGATGATCCCACAGGAATTGGTCTGCAGCAGTCCGTAATTTTTAAATGTCGAGCTGCGCGGCACAACATGTGCTTCATACCCTTTCGGCAACTCCATCGACACGCCTAAATTGACCAGTTTGAACTCGCCTGCATGAAACTCCATATCCTCAGCCGCACGCAGATCGATCCAGTCAGATTTGCCGTCTATATATGTCAATTTATCAATCTTATCTGTATGATATACGATCTTTATCGTTTCCTGTCCCATGTCCTGTGTATTCCCTTCTAAATCTCTTTTCGTCCGGTCATTGCAAAACCGCGCGCTACACCGGTTCTGCCGTCTGCCTTCCGCAGTCACCTGTTATTTTTTCTGCTTTAACGAAAACTTACTCTCGGTGCCGTCCATCAGCCGTCCGATATTTGCACGGTGTCTGACAATACCGAGTGCCATCACAACCGCCGCCAGTATGTACACCTCGATCAGATCCGCGCCGCTTAGCCCCAGCCATCCCAGCTGTCCATAGACAATCATCTGGATGAAGAAGCTGATACACACGAGAATGGATCCGAGGGACACATACTTTGTGACCGCTACTGTCACGACAAAGATCGCCAGACAGACCGGCACACAGATCGGACAGACTGCTACCATGAGTCCACCCGTACAGGCGATGCCCTTTCCACCTTTGAACTTCATAAAAATCGGAAAATTATGTCCAAGTATGGTTCCAAGTGCCGCATAATATTCCAATACCTTAATATTCAGTGACGCATCCTTATGATAGATCGCCCATACGATCAGTACCGATAACACGACTTTAAATACATCACCCAATAACGTCAGTATTCCCGCCTTGTAGCCGAGATTGCGGTAGGTATTGGTCGTACCTACATTACCGCTGCCGACCTTGCGCAGATCGACATGCTGCGTCTTGCCGTAAAAAAATCCGGTGAGGAAATGCCCGCAGGCATATCCGATCAGTATCGATATCAAACGAGGTAACATAACAGCCTACTCCTCCTTCCGCTCACGGACGATAAATTTCAAGGACGTACCACGGAATCCAAACGCATCCCGGATACGGTTCTCCAGATATCTGACATATGAAAAATGCGCCAGTTCCTTGTCATTGACAAAGATCACAAATGTCGGTGGCTTGACAGACACCTGTGTCACATAATAGATCTTCAGACGTTTTCCTTTATCTGTCGGCGGCTGCTGCATAGCGACTGCCTCTGCCACGATCTCATTTAACACACCGGTTGCAATACGCATCGAGTTATTCTCGATGACCATATCGATCATCTCGTATACATTCTGTACACGCTGGCCGGTCTTTGCGGAGATAAACATAATCTCTGCATACGATAAAAAGCTCAAGATCTGGCGGATCTTCTCCGTCTGGCGGTAGATCGTCTTGTCATCTTTCTCTACGGCATCCCATTTATTGACTACGATGATGATACCTTTTCCACGCTCATGTGCGATACCAGCGATCTTGGCATCCTGCTCGGTCACGCCTTCCGTGCCGTCGATCATGAGCAGTACCACATCCGCACGCTCTACTGCTGTCACGGCACGGATGATACTGTAGCGCTCGATCTCTTCCTTGATCTTGTTCTTGCGGCGCAGTCCCGCCGTATCGATAAATACATATTCTTTTCCGTGATATTTTACCGGTGTATCGATCGCATCCCTCGTCGTTCCTGCGACATCCGATACGATCACACGATTATCCCCCGTCAGACGATTGACCAGTGAGGATTTTCCGACATTCGGCTTGCCGACGACGGCGATCTTCGGACGGTCATCCTCCTCGTCCATACCGCTGCGATCCGGAAAATGTTTGACTACCTCATCGAGCAGTTCTCCGAGTCCTAACATGGATGCTGCCGAGATCGGGTACGGCTCACCCATTCCAAGGTTATAAAACTCATAGACATCCATCGACATCTTCTCAAAATTATCGACTTTATTGACTGCTAAGATCACCGGCTTTTGTGAACGGCGCAGCATATCTGCGACTTTGGCATCCGCGTCCTGCATACCCTGACGTACATCGACCAGAAAGATAATGACATCTGCCGTATCGATCGCGATCTGTGCCTGCTCACGCATCTGCGAGAGGATCACATCTCCGCTGTCCGGCTCGATACCGCCGGTATCGATCATCGTAAAATTATAATTCAGCCAGCTCACATCCGCATAGATACGATCTCTGGTCACACCCGGTGTGTCCTGTACGATCGATATCCGCGAGCCCGCCAGCGCATTAAACAGTGTTGACTTTCCTACATTGGGACGGCCTACCACCGCCACGATCGGTTTACTCATTTTCTCTATCTCCTATGATTGCATCGAGCAAATCTGCTCCGCTTGATTTTACAATATCTATGGGGACTTGTAAAGTTTTTTCCAGTTCTGTCACCTTCATGTCATCGAGGAAATCCTGCTCCTCGCTGCGGATGACATTGCACGGCAGCAACAATTTTTCACCCAGCGGAACCACAGACAGTTGTTTTGCCAGATCCTGTCCGGTCAGAAGTCCCGACACCGTGATGCGCTCCCCGAAAAAGTCATTGCGGATCGCATAGACATGTACGGTCACTTTCGGATATTTTTCATGAAGCTGTTCTATCAAACGCTCGATCTGAGGTGCTGCCAGACGTCCGGTCGCAATCGCTACCGTCTTTTCCAATCCCGCATCGCCCGTAGCCTCTGCAAGCGCCTCTGCAAATTCCTCCTGCAGCAGCCGCAGCATACCGACACCGTTTTCGAGCTGGATATAGCCGTCGTAGTTATCCTCCGGCGGCAGCGGGCGCTCCGCGAGCAGATACCACTCATCACTCGCATGGATAAAATGCGTGCCATGCGCCTCCATACTCTGCTCCTGACAGCTGTGGATCAGATCAAGCACGGCGCAGGCATCCTCCTTCGTAAATGGTTCTAATGGGTACAGTCCTTCCCGGTACTTTGACAGTCCGACCGGGACGACCGACACACTCTCCATATATGGCTGATACTTCATCAGATCCCGGATGCTGCGCGCAAGCTCCGCACCATCATTCACGCCTTTGCATAATACGATCTGACCGTTCATGCGGATACCCGCCTCGTACAAAATATCGATCTTTTTTAACGCGTCCCCGGCGAACCGGTTGTGCAGCATCTCACAGCGGAGTGCCGGGTTCGTTGTCTGCACGGATATATTGATCGGATCGAGCCGGTAACGGATAATGCGGTCGATATCCTTTTGCTTCATATTGGTGAGTGTCACATAATTGCCTTGTAAAAAAGACAATCTCGAATCATCATCTTTAAAGTACAGTGTATCCCTCATGCCAGGCGGCATCTGGTCAATAAAGCAGAAAATGCATTTATTCGAGCAGGAACGGTAATCGTCCATCAATCCATTCTCAAAAGTGATGCCAAGATCCTCATCGATATCTTTCTCGATCTCCAGCTCCCACTGCTCACCATCCGGTTTTTCTACAAGCACGACCAGATATTCATCCTCAACCAGATAATGGTAATCGAAGATATCCTCCAACGGCTGATCGTTAATCGCTAAGATCACATCCCCGGGCGCAAGCTCCAGCTCCTCGGCAATACTGCCCGGCACCACCTGTGCGATCTTATGTGTCTGTTTGTTCATGTTATCTTATATCTCTCATTTCTGTCATTTATTTGCACTCCTGAATCACTTTCTTACGCCCTCAGCAATAAATGCTTCGGGCTGTGCTGAATAGTTACTCACCATCAACAAAAATAACCCCGGTGCCACACGGCACTGAGGTTATTCTACCATATTTAATCATGTTTATTCAACTGATACATTCAGATCTCCGGCATTCTTTACCGCACCGATATCTATCAGTGCCTGAATCAGATGGGTGCATCTGTCATTCAGATATATTTTCGTACTGTTTGAGAGCACACCACCATTGGTATCATAGTAATCCAGCCGGTAACCCACAGAACTGCCTGACGGATAACGGACATCTGCCAGATCCGCTTTGGTCTCAAACTGGAGACTCAGTTCTGCAGCCATCGACGATAAGTCGTTGCCGGTGAATGCTCCTGCTTTCACATCCGCCAGCCATGCCTCATACAGCTTCTGCAGCTGCCCGGGATCAGAAATATCCATCTCCGAATCATCATAATACCAATTTCCATCCGGATCTACCACCGGCAGGCTGACATACGCATAGGAAGCCTTCCAATCCAGTTCCTTATAGTTGAGACCGAGCACACTGCTCAAAAATCCGTCCTCATCCGCAGCAAATGCCTGTAACTGCCCATCCACCTGCTCTGCGTAGCTTTGATCCTTTGTCGTACCGTAATAATTACGCTTTACGACTTTTCCGTTTTTCATCGTATAATCAATCGACACAGATCCCATATAGGTCTGTTCGATTCCGTCCGTGGGAGCGGTCTCATTTCCATTCCCATCTGTGTACTTCTTCTGCTCATCCAGATGGTCGACCAGAAGCTGGTGAAGTGCTGTCACTTCGCCGATCTTTTCCGGATCTTCAAAATCGACCTCCCTGTCTTCCCACTGGACACAGACCATCGTTACATTCTCTGCCTGTGGCACATAGCTCTCCACACCGAACACATCAAAGTGCAGAAGCGCTGTACCGACCAGCAGCACTGCCACGCAGGAGACACATTCCACGATCATCCGCTTATGAAAGACGCGGAAACTTTTTTCAATAAACATCTCAGACGCGAAAAATAATGCCACACTAAACAGAATCAAAGCAATCACAAACCGGGCAACCCTCATGTTCCAGCTGCTATAATCGCTGATGATATAAGTCACAAACAATGCACAGCCGATACCGCCAACTAAGACTACACCCCAGCGGAATACCGGAGCCGTCCATTTCATCGACAGGAAATCACCGGCGCACTCGATCCGTCTGTGCTCATAGATCCACCAGGCGAGTACCGCAAATACCACGCCGACCAGCATATATGCCAGCAACACCCCAAATCCCTTGGACCACACTTCTCCGGTCAGGCTGTTCCTGTCAAAGCCAACCTTGCGGATCAGGTAAAACAGCGGAAATAGCGGATGCGCATTTGTCCCGATCAGATTGTCGGACATACCATAGAAAAATAATGTACCCATACCATCGATCAGAAACACAGTCACAATGTATAAAAAGTTCCAGATCAGATAAAACAGACCCGCTGCCAGTAATTGTCCGGTAAACATCACCATCAGCACTGCAAAGCTGTAGAAGAACAGCGTCTCACCGGCAGTGACCCCAAACCAGCCCCAGACAATCCATGTCGTATCCGCCGCCCTGTCAAGAATCACCAGGTTGGTAAGCAATGCTCCCAAAAACTGCGGTACGATGAGTAGCAGCAATCCGGATACATAATTCGTGACATACAGCTGTGTCCGCGTCACAGGCAGTGTATGGATCATATTCGCACTGCGGCTCTGGTACAGATAGCCAAATACTGCGATCGCCATGACGATCGCTGCGAGAAAGATACTGACCGGTTCTGTCATATCGACAAAATGGCTGTATACCAGCGACTCAGCGGTCATGTCGCTGCTATAATAGATCAACCGATTGAACGACGTATAGATCACTAACGGATGCACGATAATCAGATAAACCAGATATAACAAAGCAAACGGCCAGAAGCGTGTCAGGTTCTTTTTACATACCGTCGGATTAAAAAAGGAAATCTTTGACTGCATAATCCACACCTCCCAGCTCATAAATAAAGATTTCTTCCAAAGTCAGCGGCAGCACATCCAACAAGATCGGATTCATCGCTGCCAGCACTCTCTGCGCCTCCTGCGGCTCGCTCTTGACGATCAGCGTATGGACACGCCCTGCAATCGTCTGATGCAGCACCTTGATATGCTCAGGCAGTGCAGACATCTCCCCATCAAATGCGACCTGCACCTTCGTCACGCTGCCCTGCAGATCTGACAATGAGCGCTCAATCAATATCTTGCCATCATTCATAATGCCGACATGGTCGCACACATCCTCGAGCTCACGCAGGTTGTGGGACGATACGAGTACGGTCGTTCCGTGTTCAGCCACATCACCCATGATAATGCTCCAGATCTGGCGGCGCATCACGGGATCGAGTCCGTCTACCGGCTCATCCAGAATCAGCAGCTCCGGTCTGCAGCAGATTGCCAGCCAGAATGCTACCTGCTTTTGCATACCCTTTGACAGACTGCGGATATTGCGTCTGACATCCACGGCCGGGAAACAGTCTGCCAGTGCATGAAACAGATCCATGTCAAACTTCTTATAAATACCTTTGTAAAACTTCATCATATCAAGCGTATTCGCCTGCATAAAATAAAAGATATCGTCCGGGATATAAGAGAACTTCTCCTTCACCTTCGGATTCTCATAGACGGGCTCTCCATCAATCCTGATCTCGCCCAGATCCTGATGGTAAGCACCCGTAATATGGCGGATAATCGTCGACTTTCCGGCTCCGTTCGGTCCGACCAGTCCGTAGATCGCGCCCTTTGGCACATGCATATTCAGATGGTTCAGCGCGCGGAATCCATCAAAATCTTTTACAACATCTGTGATTTGGATCATCGCTCTTCCCCTCCTCCTGCTAATTCTTCAATCCGTCTGATCAGAGCATTCTTATCCTCTGACAGATACAACAACTCTCTTACGATTTCATCAAACTCCCTTAACAACTTTTCGTTCCTCCTTCCGGTCACATCTGCCTGCTCCGCTGCAAAGCTGCCTTTGCCGGATACCGTATAGATGTAACCCTCGCTCTCCAGTTCGCGATAGGCACGCTGGATCGTGTTCGGGTTGATCGCCAGTTCGCTCGCCAGTTCACGCACACTGGGGAGCTTCTCATCCTTCGCGATCGCTCCTGTGATGACCAGCCGCCGCAGACCTTCCTTTATCTGCTCATAGATCGGCTTGGCATCACGGTAGTTCAGTTGGATCATGCACGCTCCTCCTTTCCATCCTTGTCTTGTTCCTTCACAGCCGCTCAAAACTGTCCGGAACAGCTTTTGCTCTTCTTCCTTCTTACGCCTGCACAACCAATATCCGTATTATGTGTACCAGCTGTATTAGTTGTGCTAATACAGTTATATCATGCGATACAGTGATTGTCAACTGTTTTTTCAGAAACTGAAAAGAAATGAAAAGAAAAATAGCGCAAAAAAACAGCAGGTTCAATGACCTGCTGTCTATAAAATGCCATCATGTAATTACATCCGGAAGAAAGACATCTCATCTCCAATGGTATACTCCGCTTCCATCATGCAATCCTCCTATTCACCACAAAACATGATCTGTCACTATGACATAACGCCTGATTCTGATTACAGTTGTGTCTCTACGAAAATATCATAAATCGAACGGATCGCCCGCTCAAAGTCATCATTATGGACACCGATAATGATATTCAGCTCACTCGAGCCCTGATCGATCATCTTCACATTGACCTGTGCATGTGCAAGCGCCGAAAAGATTCTGCCTGCTGTACCGCGTGTAGATTTCATACCACGTCCTACGACAGCGACCAGAGCCAGTCCTCCCTCGATCTCAATCGTATCCGGCTGTGCATATTTATGGATCGCAGATAATACCTGCTGCTCCTTGCCTTCAAAATCCTGTCTCTGCACAAATACAGTCATCGTATCGATACCGGAGGGCATATGCTCAATTGAAATATCATTATCCTCAAATGCCTGTAATACTTTCCGGCAGAATCCCACCTCAGAATTCATCATATCCTTATCGACATTGACTGCCACAAAATCACGTAAGCCTGCGATACCGGTGATCGTGTATTCCGGCTGATGGCAGGTGCTCTCAACAATCATCGTACCGGGATCATCCGGCGCATTTGTATTTTTAATATTGATCGGGATACCCTCTTTGCGCACAGGGAAGATCGCATCCTCATGCAGTACTCCCGCTCCCATATAAGACAGCTCGCGCAGCTCCTTATAAGTAATGGTATGAATCACTGCAGGATTGTCAATGATCCGGGGATCAGATACTAAAAATCCGGATACATCTGTCCAGTTCTCATAGATCGTTGCATGCACCGCACGCGCCACGATGGATCCTGTAATATCAGATCCGCCACGTGAGAATGTGTGGATGGTTCCGTCTTCCTTTGCACCGTAAAATCCGGGAATGACTGCATTCTCACTATGCTCTAAACGCACAGACAGAATCTCATTCGTCACATCTGCGAGAAAATTGCCATTCTGGTCAAAACGGATCACTTCTGCCGCATCGATAAATTCATAACCAAGATATGCAGCCATGATCATACCATTCAGATACTCTCCACGGCTCGCTGCATAATCTGTTCCAGCCTTTGCCTTGAAATTCTTTGCAATCGTCTGAAACTCCCCATCCAGAGACAATGTCAGATCCAGTCCCTTGATAATCGAATCATAACGATCCCTGATCTTTCCGAGTTTTCCTGAAAACTCTTTTCCCTCCTCTGCGATGCCATAGCACTCGTAGAGCATATCTGTGACCTTGGTGTCCTTCGCATTCCGCTTGCCCGGTGCGCTAGGTACTACAAATCTGCGTGTTTCGTCTGCACGGATGATTGCACCTACCTTCTTGAACTGCTCCGCACTGGCGAGGGAGCTGCCGCCAAATTTCACAACCTTAACCATTTTCTTTGTTCTCCTTCATATATATCTAAAAATATTCTTTTCACAAGTCCCTAATATACTACATTTATCGATAAAAATCTATCCTTTTATCACAGTTGCAGGCATTTTTTTGTAACAGTTGTTACTGTATGATACGGCATTTTCAGTTTAGAAAATGCCTACCTGTGAACAGTTCGATTTTTACAAAATATCTTCATCGGGCAGCAAAACAACCTGCCCTGCCGCAAGCGACTCGGGCACATTGATAATCCGCTGGTTCTCCGAGCCTCTGAACTTCAGTGATATGTTCTTTTTTTCTGCCACAAATTCGCCATCGACCAGTACATCTATGAGCGAGAGAATCTCATCTGTGATAGCAGTGCGTGCCGGGCTCTCCTTCCATAGCTGTTCATCCAGCAGATACCCTGAATAGACCCAGATACTCTTGCCCGGATACCGCTCACGGATCGCCCGATACAGCGGCAGCAGTTCTTGTTGGTTCTCCGGCTCAAACGGCTCACCACCAAGTACCGTGATTCCTTTGATATAACCGGGTTCCAGCGCCTTCATGATCTCAGATGCCACCACATCCGTATACTCCTCCCCATAAGTAAAGCTCCATGTCTCCGGGTTAAAGCATTCCCTGCAGTGATGTCTGCAGCCAGATACAAACAGCGACACCCGCACACCAGGTCCGTTTGCAATATCCGTCTTTTTCAATGCACCATAATACATTCCTATTCCTCCATCTCTGCTGTTTACTCATTTACAACAGCATTGAAACCACATTCCCACGGACATTTACAGCAAATGCCACGTCCTGCCCAAAATCGTACCATAAGTATAACGTTTTCGCTGTCCCCATGCAAGCAATTGACAGATATTTTGTTTTCCGCTATTATCTATGGTGAAAAATCGCAATAGAATAAGGAGATGTTACAAATGAGTTTTACTTACTTACGCCAGATTCCCTCGCCCGGCGAGATCAAGACACAGTATCCGTTGTCTGAGCGACTGGCTGCTATAAAACAGGATCGCGACCGTCAGATCAGCGACATACTTACAGGAAAGGACGATCGGTTTTTAGTGATCATCGGCCCCTGTTCTGCTGACAGCGAAGATCCCGTATGTGAATACGTCAACCGGTTGGCAAAGGTTCAGGAAAAAGTCAAAGACCGCCTGCTGCTCGTTCCCCGTATCTACACAAATAAGCCCCGTACAACCGGAGAGGGCTACAAAGGAATCGCTTCCCAGCCGGATCCCGAGAAGGCTCCTGACATGATCGCAGGTCTGATATCCGTGAGAAAGATGCATCTTCGCGCGATCAGCGAAAGTGAACTGACCCCCGCCGATGAAATGTTATACCCCGAAAACTGGGAGTATGTATCCGATCTGCTCTCTTATGTAGCGATCGGTGCCCGTTCCGTAGAAGATCAGCAGCACCGTCTGACCGTCAGCGGCTTTGATGTGGCTTCCGGCATGAAGAATCCTACGAGTGGTGATTTTTCTGTTATGCTCAATTCCGTATATGCAGCGCAGCACCCGCATCATTTTACTTTCCGTGGTTATGAAGTAGAAACGACTGGAAACCCGCTCACACACGTTGTACTGCGCGGTGCCGTGAGCAAACACGGAAATACAGTCCAGAACTACCATTATGAAGACCTGATGCGTCTGTCAGCGATGTACGGTGAACGCGATCTGCTCAACCCTGCAGCGATCATCGATGCCAACCACTCCAACTCCGGCAAAAAGTACGAGGAACAGGTGCGTATCGTAAAAGAAGTCGTACACAACCGTCAGATCTCTGACACCATCAAGACACTTGTCAAAGGTGTCATGATCGAGAGCTACTTAGAGCCCGGATGCCAGAAGATCAGTGATCATATCTACGGCAAGTCCATCACAGACCCGTGTCTCGGATGGGATGATTCCGAAAAGCTGATCTACGATATTGCAGAGTCCTGCTAACCATCTGTAACATTTTACAGAAAACAGTTAAAAACAAAAGAAAAAGCCAGAAGGTACACACATGGTATCTTCTGGTTTTTTCTTTCGTTTTTATGAACCCTGCGTTTTATGAGTCCTGCATCGATGTATCTCTCACTGTTACCGTTCTCAGCACGCATTCCTCTCCACAAATCACACCCGCGGATGTGTCTGCTTGTACACTTCCCGGATCGTGCGGTCGGACAACTGCATATAGATCTGCGTCGATGAGATGTCCGAATGTCCCATCAGCTCCTGTACGGATTTCAGATCCGCACCATTATTCAACAAATGCGCTGCAAACGAATGTCTGATCGTATGCGGCGTGATCTCTTCTGTGAGCCCCGCCTGCCTGCCATAATGCTTTAATAATTTCCAGAATCCCTGTCTGCTCATCGGCTCACCGCTGCAATTGGTAAACAATAACTGACACGCTTCATTATCCACCAGTCTGGGGCGGCCGCGCTTCAAATATGCATCCAGCGCTTCCCTCGCATTTGAACCAAATGGAATCGTCCGCTCCTTACGTCCATCTCTGCAGGTCACATATTCTAACTGAAGATTCACGTCACCCAGCTGCAATGCGAGCAATTCAGATACACGGATACCCGTCGCATACAACAGCTCCATCATTGCCTTATCCCGCAGCTCTTTCGGTGCACCGGAAGACGGCTGGTCAAGCAGCTTTACGATCTGCGCCTGCGAGAGGATCTCCGGCGGTTTCTTCTCAATCCGCGGCGGTTTGAGCCCCTGCGCCGGGTTGTCCACACGCACTCCCTGCCCACACTGCCATGTGAAAAAAGCCTTCAAGCTGGCAATCACACGCGAGACCGTTGCCGCCTTACGTCCCTGCACTTCTAATTCATGCAGATATGCCTGCAATACACCCGTATCCACCTGTCCAAAATCATTCATCCCCACACTGTGCATATACACTGTCAATTTGCATAGATCCTGCGTATATGCTGCCGCCGTATTATCGGATATCTGTTTCTGCTCCTGCATATAACCGATAAATGCATCGATTTCGTTCTTCATGTAACAATCTGCCCCCAGAATATTGCTCAATATATGCCAAAATAATCGCAGTGCATCTTGAAAAAACTTCGTTTTTCCTCGATGTCCGGGCATTCGCCCTATCACTCTCGATATATGCAGTTCTTGTCATGCCAGCATGACCGAACTGCATATTCTCGATTGGCACTGCTCATCACTTTCGCTCATTATATCAAGCTGTAACAAAAAATGCAATTATTATGTAATTTTCTTAAAAAAATCCTAAAAAAATTTTAACATTTTCTGCAAA
>ERZ1035006.534-NODE-534-length-29881-cov-5.095990_pt1 | contig 29881 bp, 44 predicted proteins | sample MGYA00520694_ERZ1035006 | MGnify/ENA primary metagenome ERZ1035006 (study PRJEB33766, sample SAMN09781746) | gut metagenome | biome: gut microbiome | host: Homo sapiens | place: Madagascar | study: EMG produced TPA metagenomics assembly of the PRJNA485056 data set... | reverse complement strand
CCGCAGCTTTGTCTGCGGCACTCTGGGCGTCGGCGGCTTTCTTGGCCGCTGCGTCAGCGTCCACCTTTGCTTGATCGGCGGCACCCTGGGCGGCTGCGGCGTCGGCCGCTGCTTGATCCGCTTTCCCTTGTACCTCGCCCACCTTTTTCTCTACCATCTCCGTCGTCGCGTACTTCTGCGATATAGCCAGGTCGATTGCGTCGGTTGCTACCTTGATCGCAGCGTCCATTTCTTCGGTGGTGGAGTATGCAAGCAGTACCGAGTCAGTGTGTTCGTTTGCGGCGTTCTCCGCAGCCTTCCCGGCTTCCTCCGCCGCTTTCTTGGCAGCTGCGGCGTACTCCTCGCCTTCGCCTTTCGTTACATAGGATTTTGATACTTCCAACTCGATCGCGTCAGACATTGCGCGGATCGCTGTTTGCACTTCTTCCTTCGTGTAGTAGGTATTTGTCAGCTGTTCCCGGATCGTTTTTGATGCCACCCGGATTGCCTCTTTTTTTGCTAGGTCGTCCCCGGACTTTTGCAGCTGTGCGAACGTCTGTGGCACGTTGGAAAACTCCGCTTTGTTCTTTTCCGGGTGTCCTGCGTATTCGTCCAGCTGGACGATCCGCTGCTTGATCCATACACCTATGCTTTCCGACGCCAGAATGACTGTGTCGCCCAGGTCGTAGTCAAGCACGGCGTATTTTTCTGACTGCTTCGCAAGGTCTACCACGTCGCCGGTGTAGGCCATCACCGGGCGGCTGGCTTCTTCCAGGCGGGCCACAGCGTCGTCGTATAGGCTCGTTGTATTGGTGTACCTTTCGTCGCGCCAGATCGCCGTGATAGTCTTGGGCGAATACTGGTGGTTTTCGATATAATCCTTTTCGCCCACCCACAAATGCAGGCCGTCTTTTCCGATCGGTATGATCTTGGTAAAGAATCCATAGCTAGATTCTTTCACCCCCAGGCTGCGCAGGTTTAGCCGCTCATAGAAATATACGCCTTTATCCTGGCCGCGCTTGGTGGAGAAATACAGGCACTTTTCCAGCGTTTCGATCCTGATTTCCACCTTGTAGGTGCTTACCACGTCTTTGACGATTTCCCACGCCGTTGTATCATCTTCCGCCCGGATTGTCCGGCGCTTTGTAATGCCCTCCGCCACGCTGCACCGCCACCCTGTGTCGGCCAGCGCCAGCTCCATACATTCCTGGATTGTCTTTTCTACGGTTTCAAAACCGTTCAAAAAAACCGTGCCTTCCAGGGCTTCAATATTCAGCGCGGCCGCCACGCTGGTCATTGTAGCCCGCGTCTTGCGGTCTACCGACTTGATCACATATTCCTGGCGTTCCGTTCTGACGTAGCCCTCGGTTTTGATTTCCACCTCTGCCGCAGCTTTCCGTGGGTAACTAAATTCAAGGTTTTCGTCGCCGTCCGACAATGTCCTGCGGACGTGCTGGCCGTCCACCTTTTCCAGACTTGCGACGTGGACATGGGCGCTATTGTACAATTCAATCATTCGCCGCTCCTTACATCCACGCCGGGATATATCGGACGACGACCGCAGCAGCGGCCGGTTCCCATGTCAGCGTCGTTTCTTCTTCCAGGATTGGGAACGCCTGCATTTCCACGTCCTGCATTTTGTTGTTTCCGTTTTCCAGCACCAGGCCGTCTGCGGAAATGGTCACTGTGACGCCCGCCGTCAGATTCTTCAAGGCGATCTCCTTGGCAAACCCTCGCAGCGTCACCAGCTGCGCGTCCTCCGGCGTTGTGATCTCCACCGTACACGGGCGGCGGCGGCTCCCCTTGCGGGTGATCGGTAGGCCCTGCGTGGCCTCAACCACTTCTTCCTCGCCCACCATGTATCCGTCCAGCTCGATCGTCAGCTTGTAGGCCGTTCCGCTCACTGTCTTTTCGACGGTTGACTTTTGCAGGCGGCCCAGATACCAGCCTTTGTAACCGTCCAGCTCCACCTTCTGCGGGCCATCCAGTAGCCCGCAGAAGTCGGAAATATTCCGCATGATCTCGTTTCGGCTGCGGCCCTTGAACAGGATCACGGCCTTCACGCTTCCACATTTCTGCGTTGTCGGTAGGTCAATCGGTTCCAAAAAGTCGTCCGGCCATTCGTAGCTGCTGCCGGTCTGCGGCAACTGGAACTCGACCGTCAGCTGCTTCGCGCCGTAGTCTTTCGCATTATGTGTTCCGATCTTCATACTCCTACCTCCTTACCGTATTTTCTGCGCTTCTTCCACCAGCGCGTCGGACACTCTGACGACCGTATGGGCGGCGATTTCGTCGCCGTCCAGCGTCACATAAACATAGACGATCCGGCCGCCACCCTGGCCGTACTGTGCCAGCTTTTCGTCCAGTGTGCTATTCAGCTGTCGATAGAATGGCCGCAGAGGGAGGATCGCTTCCGGGCCGTCCTCTCCGCCTGCCAGGGCCGTCTGGCCCGCCACACCAAACATTGTTGGTTCTACCATAATGCCGCCCGTCTTATACCAGGCAATAGAGAAGTGCGGGACGGACGGGGGACTGATAGAGAAGCGGCCGGAAATAGACAGGTGCGGCAGCTTCAAATGGGGCAGGCTCCAACTAAAATTGAAAGCCGATTTCATGCGGTCGATCACAGACCGCACTGTGGAAAGTGCGCTGTTGATCGGCGTTTCGATTGCGGACTTGATCGCGTTCCAGGTGGACGACGTGGCGCTTTTGACAGCGTTCCACGCAGAGCCGACCGCAGATCGGACAGAATCAACGGCAGAGCTTACCGCAGATTTCGCTGCATTGATCGGCGTGGAGATTGCGGCCTTGATTGCCTCCCACGCCGCGGTCGTCGTGCTTTTGACCGTATTCCATGCCGTACTGACGACGGACTTCACAGCAGCGGTCACAGAGCTTACCGTGGCTTTCGCAGCGTTCAGCGGCTTTTCTACGGCCGTTTTAACAGCGTTCCATACTGTTGTGGTTGCTGTTTTAATCGCATTCCAAGCGGCCGTCACAGCAGCCGTAACAGCGTTTACTGCTGTATCTACTGCCGACGTGATCGCGTCCCAGGCAGCCTCCAGTGTTTCGTGGCAGTTCTCCCAGATCATCCGCCACGGTAGGGTAATAAGCTGCACCGCCGCACTGATCAGCTCCTCGACAAACAGGACGCCGACCTGCACCACATTTTTAATGGTTTCCCACGCGGTCGTGACTGCCGAAACAATGCCGTTCCAGATATTCGAGAAAAACGTCTTGACGGCCGACCATGCGCTGTTCCAGCTGCTTCCAAACCATCCCAGGAATGTGTCGGCTACGCCTTTTAAGGTGTTCAGCGCATTCGAGAATGTGCTGGATATGTAATCCCATAGGGTAGACCACACGGCTTTCACAGATTCCCAGGCTCCCTCGAAGTTTCCGCTGAACAAGTTTATAAAAATGTCCAGGGTGTTCAGAATTACGCCCGTTGCAGCTGTCAGAATGTTGCTCACTTGCTGGAACGCGCCCTCGAATACAGGGGCCAGCAGTTCACAGATTCCGTTCCAGATTGTAGATATAGCACTACCTACCGTCTGGAATACCGGCGCCAGTGTTTTCAGGCGGTCAGAAATTCCTTGAATGAATCCGCCGACTGTTTCCTTGATCTCCGACCAGATCGCGGTGATCGCCGTCCTGAACTCCTCGTTTGTGTCCCATAGGTGCTTGAACGCTGCCGTCAGAATAACGATAGCAGCGACCACGATCGCCACCGGCGCGGTCAAGCCGCCGATAGCTGCCTTTACTGCATTCATCACCGGCGTCAGCTTTGCCATAGTATCGTGTATTTTGATCGTTGCTTTCAGAACGCCGGACACGGCCAGCATTGCCGGGCCGATTGCCGCAACGACTGCACCGATCGTGACGACCATTTTCTTCGTTGCTTCGTCCGTGTTGTTGAACCACGTCGCCCACTCCTGGAACGCTCCGACGACCTTCTTCACGGTCGGCATTAAAATATCGCCTATCTGAATAGCAATACCTTCAATCGTAGATTTCAGGATCGTGATTTGCCCTTGCAGGTTGTCCAGCTTAATGTCTGCGGCCGTCTGTGCTGCTCCCTCTGCTCCGTAAATCGCCGTTGTCAGCTTTTGGAAATCCTCCTCGGACGCATTGGCGATAGCTGCCCAGCCTGACATAGCGTCCTTTCCGAAGATCGTGGACAATGCCGCCGCCTGTGTCGTTGAATCCAGGTCGCCCATTGTCTGCCGCAGCAGTTTCATGGTCGCCATCATGTCCACGCTGCCGTCAGAGGTCGTCTGGATTGAAAACCCATACGTTTCCATGGCCGACTTCATTTCTTTCGTCGGCTTCACCAGGTTTGACAGGCCCGTTCTAAGGGCTGTACCGGCGTTACTGGCTTTAATGCCCGCGTTGCCCATCAGCCCCGTAGCGATCGCGGCGTCCTCAATCGACACGCCCAGGGTTCCACAGATTGCGCCAGCGTACTTGAACGTTTCTCCCATCATAGAAACGGACGTATTCGCATTATTTCCGGCCGCCACCAGGACGTCGGCAAAGTGTGCCGAATCCTTCGCGGCCAGGCCGAAGGCCGTCAGCCCGTCCGTGATAATGTCAGACGTTGTGGCCAGTTCCTCGCCACTGGCCGCTGCCGCGGACATTACACCGGCGATACCGTCCAGCATATCCTGGGTAGTCCATCCGGCCATAGCCATGTATTCCATGGCCTGCCCAGCCTCCGACGCAGAGAACGCCGTGCTGCTGCCCATCTCGATCGCCTTATTGCGCAGCTGACCAAATTCGTCAGCCGTTGCGCCGGAAATAGCCTTGACCGTTGACATCTGACTATCAAATTCCGCAGTCGTCTTTACAGCTGCCGTGCCGACGCCAACGATCGCAGCACTGACCACGGACATTTTACGGCCCACATTGTCCAGCACATCGGCGGCCGCTTTTGCGTGTTCGGCGTACTCCTGCCACTTGGCCTCTTTCAGCTGCTCGTTCGTCTTTTTCAGCTCGCCCTCCAACTTAGTCAGGGCTTCCTTCGACTTATTTGTGGCCGCCTCCTGCTTTGATAGCTTTTGCTCGGTCTGGGCGACCTGGTCTGCGGCCTTCTTTTCCTCCTGTTGGAGTTCGGCCAGCTTTTGCTTCAACGCCTGCGTTTCGGCGCTGTTTTCGCCGGTCGTTGCGGTGCTTTGCTCAATAGCGGCCTTTGTTTTATCAATAGCGGCTTGCAGCTCCGCCTGTTTCCCTTTCTGATCTGTCAGGGTTTTCTCAAGGCGCTGCTGCTCCGTTTCATTCAACTTGACTATATCCGTTTGTGCGGAGATTTTCGCTTTTAGCTCCTCTGTCTTGGCTTTCAGCGCATCTTGGGTGCTGCCGAACAGCTTGGCCTGCGTAGAGGCCAGGCTGTACTCGCTCGACAGTTCTTTCATGGATAGCACCGCCGCCTTCATGGCTTGCTGAAAACTGGAACTATCCGCCGTAACTTGTGCCCGGACGTTTGACACGGTGCTATCCTCCTTTCTGTTCCGGCTGGTGGTCGATTTCCCACTTCAAGTGTTCAATCAGCGGCACCAGCTCCTCCTTCATGGTTTCGGTGTACGATTGGCGCATGATCTTGATCGACGCCTGGGTGATCACTTCCAGGCTTTCCAGGCAGGTCGCCCAGAAATTGGCAGGGCTGTTATCGGTGTAGCCTTCCTCTGCGTCGTAGTCGTCGAACACGCTGGCCTCCTGTTCTATCGGCGGTTCGTCTGATAGGACGGAGAAGGCAGGAAAGACAATCTCCTGCATAACAAAATGAAGGGCCTTCGCAGCGGTCACGACCTGGACGACAGGCGCCCGCGCTGCTTCCTGCACACGCAGCCCCCCGTAAACGTCCGCCAGCAGGCGCGTCATAGCCCGGACGGCAGCTCTTGCGCTGTCCCCGGTCTGTTCCATATCCCGCATGATCTCCGCGTAGCGCTTCGCCTGCTGCACCGTGACGCGATCACTGACGCAGCAGACCGTCCCGCGCGGCGTTTCAATCAGCTGATCGTCGATCACGCGCCATTCGTAAAATTCTTTTTCAAGTCCTCGATAGAATGGTTTACCTGTTTCATCAATACGGACTCGACCGCGGAAAACTGCACGATCACCTCACCGGGCGCCACGCCGTTCTCTCCCAGCAGATCGTCACGGGTAAACTTGTCGCCGTACAGTTTGCACAGGCAATCAGCCATTGCATAGAAGTCGCTGCGGGTGTACATATCCTTGGCGGCGATAGGCTCCCGGACGTCCAGGTATTCCAGATATGCTGCGGTCGATACCTGGGGCAGCTCATAGGTCACGCCGTCCACCGTGATCTTCGCCTGAAACTCCTTCATGCTGCTGCCCCCTTACTTCGTCACCGCTGCGGCGGTCTTGGCTGCTTTCGTTTCGACGGCGTTATATTCCTGCACGTCACTAAACCACTTCTTGATTGCTTCTGCGGCCTGCGTGGCGTCCGCGGCAAGGTTGGATTCATCCACGCGGATACGGAACAAGTGCTTTTCCTGGGCGGCGGCGTCCACCGTGATCTTGTCAGCCTTCTTGCGCTCATAGAAAGAGGCGGTCAAGCTGCTGGTCTGGGTGTTCTTCTTGTCCTCGATCGTCTTGTAGGTTTCGCTCTGGCCCTTGTTGAATTTGCCGCAATAAAACCACACGAACTCGTATTTGCCGTTCAGCTGGCGGGTTCTGTAGCCCAGGGCCAGTTCCGCGGGTTCATCCTCTGCGGATTCAACCAGGAAGCCGTTCTGGTACAGTCTGTTCCACACCAGCGCCCGATCCTGGGGCGCCAGGGTGTTCACTTCCAGCTCGACGTCCGTGCCGGTGTACTGGGTCAGAACTTCCTCCGTTCCGTCCTCGCTGTAGATCGTCTCACTGGAATAGTTGTCGGTAATGTTCGCGTTGATTGCGCGGGCGAACTTGATCGGCGTTTCCGCAGTGTAGGCGTTTTCGTCGTTCTTGGTGACTTTCGCCATGTAAATGTCTTTCAGGCCGCAGCGGCGGCTTCTGGTGATCGCATTCTCACTCATGCGTTACTTCCTCCATGTATTCAAATCTTTGCGGCAGCGCGTAGATTGTGCCGTCGTTTATCGTTTCGTCCTGATCTTCCGCCTGCCATGTAAAACCCGCGGCAAGCATAAGCCTTTTAACCCTTGCCGCCAGGGCCTTGTCGTCCGCCGTCGAAAAGATCGTCACCTGGACATATCCAACTTCAATTTCTTCTTCATCATCGCTGTGGGCCTCTGGGGCGGCTCCTGTAGCCCATAGGGTCACGTGCGTTTTGTGCAGTGCGGCGTCATACCATCCTTGCTGTACCGGCACGCCTTCCGCCACGATCGGCGCCAGGGCGTCGGCTGCAATCTTGATAATATCCACGGCTACCTCCCGATCTTTGCGGCCAGAAATGCCTCGTACTCCTGGCGGGCAATGTCTGTGATCTCACCCTCGACGGCAGCGCAGGCAGACTGGACAAATTCCCGCGCGGTCATCTTCGTGGTTCCCCAGTTGACGAATTTCATATAGAAATATTCCGAATTGTCGGACAGCTTCCAGCCGACCTCCGCCGAAACTTCTGACCCCTTGGATTTTCCTGGCTTAATCGGTATGTTCTCTTTGGCGTGGCCTCCTGGCCTGCACCCGCTCTTGCCGGATTTTGCATTGTTTCCGCTTTTTGGCACCCGCTCTTTCATAGCGTCATGCAGCACATCCGCGCCACGCTTCACAATTCTGCGGTTTACTGCGTCCAGCTCTCCGGGGGCTGCGCAGTCCTCGCAAGCCTTTAGCAGTTCGTCCAGGCCGACAAATGTCAATCCTACTTTCATCAGTCAGCCCTCGACGCAAGGAAGCGGATAAACCCAGACCGTCGCCTGGAATAGTCGGCGCCGATCAGGTCGTAGTCCACACCCCGGAACTTCACGCGGAACTGCTTCTGATTTCGCCGGATTTCCTCCACCCGGCAGCACGTCCGCACTTCCAGGGTTACGGCGTCCACCAGGCCCCGGTTCTGGATTTCGACCCGCTCGGTCATTGACTGGCTTGGCAGGTCAGCCCAGGCGGTGTAATAATCCGCCCAGGCGTCAACCTTTCGGCCTTCCACGGTTTCCTGCTTCCGCTGCCGGAATGTTACTCGTGCGTTATCCATTCGCCGCTCCCGCCTTCCGTTCGTAGACTTCGGACAGCAGCATGGACGCGACCGCCGCCTTCATCTGCTCTGTGTCTTTACCGTATTTCTCGCGGTCGTCGTATACGCTCTTAACGCTGGCGGCCAGAATGATCTTTTGTCGGGCTGTCATTTTCTCCGGCTCAAATCTCGGTATCAGTTCGCCCATGGTCTGCGCTGCGGCTTCGATCATCACCTGCACCAGGTCGTCGTCGTCCTCGTAGTCGATACGGGCGTAGCGCTTGACCAGGTCAAGCGTTTTCTCCATGGTCGCCTCGGTCATGGCTTTAGCCCTTGACCTCGATTTCGATCACGCCCTTTACAACGGCGCCGCTGTCCGTGCCCACGACGTCGAAACGGTCGCGGACTTTCAAGCCGGTCTTGTCGTCCTCCCAGAGGTCGCCCGCCACCGTGGAAATGTCCAGGCTGATCACATCCCGGTCGAACAGGGTCACGGCGTCCTCGGTGCAGCCGCAGAAAACAGGGACAGTGGTGTAGTTCTTGCTGCTGGCGCTCTTGGTTCCGTTTTTGAGTACCTTGTTGGACAGCTTCACGACGGGGTATTCACCGAACAGCAGCTTCTGCGTCGGCTTCGTGGGGTCGGGCTGAAGCAGGTACTTCCCGTCGCTGTCTTTCAACTTGTCCAGGTAGTTATAGCCGGTCTGATTGGTGATCACGCGGGCCTGCTGCGCGACGGCGGGATCAAGGACGACGTTGAAAATGTCTTTCAGATCGTCCAGGCTTGCCACGGAATAGGTGGTTTCACCCACCAGGGCATTCAGCGCAGCCAGAATCTTGGCGTTTCTGGTCGCGCGGGACTTCTTGGCGATCCACTTGGACAGATACGCCAGAATGTTCTCCGCGGTATCTTCCAGCAGCTCCGCGGTGACTTTCAGAATGCCGCCGTACTTCTTGATCTTGTAAGAAATAGACCGCAGCTTCGGGGTCGCCTGCTCCTGGAACTTTCCGCCCTCCTCGACCTCCGGCCATTCGGTCGTGTCTGCGTCAGCTTCGATCACGCGGCTGCCGGTGTTGGTGCTGACGTGTTCCACGTTGACGTACAGTTCCAGGTCGTCAGCGGTTGCCCGGCGCAGCTCGTGGATCGTGGTTGCAATATCCTGGGGGACGGTCAGGCCGCCGTCCTCGCCGGTGTCCGCACCGCTGGTTCCCTGGCCGTCATGCTCTCGCAGTTCGTCGTGGATCGCAGCGTCGCGGCGAAGAATATTCACGGCCTTTTCCGGGGCCTTCTTGCCCTTCATCCGGGCGCGGATAGCCGCCACCAGAGCGCGGCCTACCTCTTTCGCGGTCGGTGCTTCGCCGCCGTTATCGCCTGCGCCGGGTTTCTGGCGGCCGTGTTCGGCACCCTCTCCGGGTGCGCCTTCGTCTGCGTCCAGGTCATACAGCAGATCGAACTCCCGCTGCGCAGCGACCAGCTCCTTCTTCTTGGCCTCCGCTTCGTCCAGCTTACCGGCAGCAGCCAGGTCTTTCACTTCGGCCTTCAAGGTATTCACCTTGTTCAGCAGCTTTTTCAGTTTCTCGTTCATTTTTTGCTCCTTTCACTTCGTACCGTACAGGTACAGGTCGTTCAGCAGGTCATTTTCCCGCTTTTTTCTGCTTACTTCTTCTTTGGCGCTCTGTTTCAGTTCGTTCGGCAGGTTCTTATAACTGCCGATCAGATCACTTGCCGCAGCTGCGGCGGCCGGGGCGTCTACCGCTTCCAGGACAAACCACTGGGCGGCCTTTTCGCCCCGCATCCAGGTTTCCGCCTCCATCAGCGCCGCGATTTCCTCGCGCGTGACGCCTTCCACCGTTGCCGTCATGTAGACGTCAAGGATAGATTCCCGTGCTTCGTCCAGCTGGCCCGCCACCTCTCGCAGCTGCCGGGCGTTGCCCGTTGCCCACGTCCATGGGTCGTGAATCATCACCTGGGCGCCGGTGTTCACCACCCGATCGTCGCAAGCCATCAGAATCACCGACGCGATACTTGCGGCCATGCCGTCCACCTTGCCGGTTTTCCGGCCCTGGTGCCGTTTCAGCACGTTATAGATCGCAAGCCCGGCGAACACGTCACCGCCTGGCGAATTGAAATAAATGGTCAGCGGTTGGTTCGGGGATAGCCCCGCCACAAAGTCCGCGATCTCCTGGGGGTAGTTTCCGCCGAACCAGGCCGCGGTCAGTTCATCGTCTACAATGTCGCCGTACAGGTACAGCTCCGCGCAGGTTGCCTGGTTTACCATTTCGATCCTGCCGAACGTCTTGACCTGGCCCCGGTCTTTTGCTTTCAGCTCATAGCGTTTTCTAATCGTTGCCACCTTCTCCACCTCCTTTCTGGTTGCCGCCTGGCGGCTGCTGCGTGGTCGTTGTATCTGTTCCTGTTTTCTTGTTCACCACGTCCAGTGGGGTCATGCTGCCGTTTACAATCGGCCGGTCGCCACCCTCGACGCCCTCCAAGTCCAGCTTTGCCCGTGGCTCGTTGATCACATAGATACCGCTGTTTACGGCCATCGTGAAAACTTCCATTTGTGTTTTGCTGTCCGTCCGCAGCAGTACCTTCTCGTTCAGTTTTGCGTATTCGTCGCCTTCGATCATTGCATTTTCGCCCAGGATGATATAACCGACTTCCTCCTCGTACAGCTTCATAATGAACAGCATTGTTTCCGTCAGGAAAGAAAGCTGCTGCATTTCGCTGTTCGCGTAGCTGCTCTTTTCGTAGTCGTTTATCTGGTTCGGCTTCACGCCGAACGCCCCGGCGATTTGCAGGGCTGTATACTTCCGCAGCTCAAAGAACTGCGCGTCAGTCAGCTTAATGTCCAGAGGCGTCAGCTTCATGCCCAGCGGCACCGGCATAATACGGCCGGTATTCTTCGGCCCGTTGCCGAAGTCCTCGAACGCCTGCCGGAGGGCTTCTTTCGCCTCCGGCGACAATGTGCCGGTGTATTCCAGCGTTGCCTTCGCCGTCATTCCCTGCTCATACAGGGCCTCCATGTACTTCTGGGCCGACTTGCTGCCGCCGATCGTGTTCCCCAGGATTTCCTGGACAGGGCGCCCCACCAGGCCATTGAACGTGTGGGACGTCGGAACATGGATCACGTCACGGCGCCGGAATACCGTTTTCTTTCCGCTGTATGGGTCTGTGTACAGATACCAGACCTGCCCGGCGTTCTTAAAAATTCCGGCGTCGTCCACCAGGACTTTCACGCAGTTTGACGGCATGATCCACAGATTTTCCACCGTGTAGGTTCCGCCGTACTTTTTCCGCCGCAGTTTCCGCTCTACGTAGGCGTAGGCGTTCCCGTAGTGGTTGCGGTTCATTTCCATAACTGCCCAGAAAATTGTCGGCGTCATGTACGGGTTCGGGCGGACGCGCAGGACGCGGATCACGTCGTCCTTTTCGCTTTCCGTCACGCCGTTCTTCGTTCGCTTGAATACATTCCACGGCATTTTTCCCATCGTCTCGGCCAGGGTTTTCAGACAGGTGAAATAGGTAATTTCCGACCACACGCCGCGGCGGCTTCCATTGTCCAGCAGCCAATCCCGGAACGACCCGTCTGAAAAAGTCAGGGTGCGCTCCGCGCTGTTTCGCATTTTGCGCCGGTTCCAGGGCATTGCCGCGATTGCCTTTCTGATCCATTCAAATGTTTTCACTCGTTTATGCTCACCTTCTTCGTGCTGTGTTTAGCGTACATTTTCAGCCATTCGTCCACGATCTCCTCGGTGGTCTGGACAGTGTCGCCGCACATGGCCACTTTCCAGGCATCGATCAGGGCGTCGATCGGGTCAATGCGTTGCGTTGCCTGGTCTTTGTCAATCTTGATTTCCCCGTAGTTGTTGCAGATCGTCCTGGCGTTCGCTATCGACCATGTCAGCAGCTCCTCACCCCGGTTGTATTCGACGTTTCCGGCCTCGATTTCCAGGCGCAAGTCCTCTGTAGGATCGGACAAGGCTTTCGCCGTCTGGTGTATTTCAAGGCTGTCATACCCGGTCGCTTCCAGGTCTTGCAAGAATGCCGAGGCGTTGTGTGGGTCGTAGCAGATCAGCCGCGGCACCAGGCCGAAGGCGTCCACCATGGCCTGCATATACGCCAGAATGTAGCGGTAGTCCGTTTTTATGCCGCCCATGGTTTCGGTGACTGTGATCAGTTTGTGGTCTACCCACACGTCATACGGCGCCAGGTCGGTGTCTATATGCTCCTGTACCCGCTTCGCGGGCATGAAGCTATGGGAGTGGATGAAATACTTTTTCTTTCCGTCCACGTAGAACGGAATAACAAAAACGATCGTTGTCAGGTCGCCGCCGCTGGACAGGTCAAGGCCCACATAGCACGGGCAGCCGCGGAACGCTGTCAGGTCGCGGTCGCTTGCGCAGCGCTTCCACATTTCCATATCCCGCAGGTATGTGTGGTTAGACCACTGAATCCATTTGTTCAGCTGCTTGACGATGAAGTCCCGCAAATCTTCGCCGCCCATGTCCCGTGCTGTCGTTGCGATCGGCACCAGGTTTTCCAGCGCTTCCTGGTCGTAGGCCAGGGCCGGGTTTGCTTTGATCCAGTTCTCCGGCAGCCAAATGTCGTCGCCTTCGTCCAGCTCCGCGATATAAATAAACTGGCTGTCTACCCGTGTAGCGCCTTGTAGAATCCGCTTGCAATGCTCGTACAGTTTGAAGCAAGGGGCGTTAAGGTTAAAGCCCGCCGTGGTGATCACGCTGATCAGGGCTTGCTTCATTTTCTTTATGCCGCCCTCGCAGAGCTTGTACATCTGGTTTGTCGGGTGTGCGTGGTATTCGTCAACGATCGCCAGGTATGGCCGGTGTCCGTCCAGGCTCTTTGTGTCGCCGGAAATGGAGCGGATCACGCCGTTCGTGATCAAGCATTCAATCGTGTGGTTGTGGTCGTGAATCTTGAAGCATTCATCCAGGTCTTTGTCGGAACGGATGAATTTCTTTACTTCGTCGAACACAATGTCCGCCTGATCCTGCTTTGTAGCGGTGCAGAATATCTTCGGGTACTGGTAGGCCGTGAAATTGCCGTAATAGCAGGCCAGGATTCCGTTCAGAAACGATTTGCCATTCTGTCTGCCCAGCTGGACATAGCTGGTTCTGAAACGGCGGTAGTTGCCCTCTTTCTTCTTCCAGCCGTTCAGGCTGCCCAGAATGAAGCATTGGAACGGGTAAAGGTGGATTTTTTCGCGTTCCTCACCCTCCGCAATTTCCAGTTCTTCCGCAAAATCAATGATTTCATTGGATGCTGCGACGTCGAACCAGTAGACAAACGGCGCTGTTTTGCTGGCTTCCAGGTCGTCCATGTGCCGCTGACACGCTTTTTTTACCAGGTTGCCCGCATTGATCCGTCCGGCCAGAACGTCTATTGCGTACTGTGTGCAGCGATCCGTCATGCTTCACTCGCCGCTTTTCCCTTCGCATACTTTAGGAATTTATTTGTCGGCGCCTCCTCTTTGGCCTTTGGCGCCACCAGACGGCAGCGCCCGGCAATCGTCAGGCCGAAGTCTGTGGCGCCCTGGCGGCATTGCCGCCACAGTCTGTCCTGCTGCTGCATTAGGTCGGCCCGATCCTGGTTGACGACCCGCTGCGTTTCCACAATCTTCTCTCCCGTTTCCGGGTCGATCTCCGGCTTTCCGTCCAGCCCCACCTTGTAGCGCCGTACCTCCACCATCACCGGCAGCGCGTCGATCTCCTTGGTCATGTCGATATAGTCGGATTCCGTCTTAACCAGGCGGGCCAGGGCTTCGCAGTCCAGATTGGTCATTATTTTCAGATCAATCAGCTGCGCAGACAGTTCCCTAAACCGCTTTTTCTGCTGCTTGGTCAGCCAGGCAGGCGGGGCGACTTTGTCGGCGTCCGGGTGCAGCTCTTGGGCCTCTCGCAGGGCGATTTCTGCCTTTGTCAGGTGCTTCTTTCCTTTCGCCTGTAATAGGGCGATCGGTTGCTTCTTCCCCGCCACGTCCTCACCTCCTTCGGTGTCACAATCTGACACTTTCGGCGGATTCCATGGGCGCCCAGGTGCCAGAATTTCAGTGGGGAGTTTTCTCCACGATTGAGGGGGGCGCGACTAATCCGGCAGACCGAAAAACTTTTTCGACCCCCCCGGCCTCCTCAAAGTACCTGACGCGGTACTCCCGCAGCTGCTTCTGGCAGGCTTCCATGGACGCCTGGCCGCGCTTATACAGCGCCGTGATCCGCTTGTGCGTGTTGGCGTTCAGCGGTATCAAGTTCCACGGATCAAGGCGTTTGTTCCAGTCGTCCTCCAACTCGACAATGTGGTGGACTTCCTCTGCTTGCAGCAGCACTCCCTCCTCGTACAGGGCGACAATGTCCCAGCCGTCGAACACGTCCATTACGCGCGCGCGCATTATGCGCCACGCGCGCGAAACGTAAAAGTCCGCCGACCGCTTGCTTCGGTCTTGGCGGTTGTAGATCATGTGGCGGCTGGCCGCTGTCGCTGCGCACGTATCGCACAGCGCTTGCCCTTGCGGGATCGGGCGGCCGCAGCGGCAAAAGTGCAGCAGCATTTTCTCGCTCTCCCTCTTTTGTTGGCCGCTTCTTGCGGCGTTTGTGGCTGCCTTCTTTCTGGATTAGAAAAAAGAAAAAGGCAGGCGTGGACAGGTGACTTGTTATGTCTTACTGTCCGCGCTTGCCTTGCGCCATCTGGGCATATTGTATTCCTTCGGCCCAATTATTTCGACCCCAGATTTTCCCCACGTTTTCACCAGCGTTTCAGGCCATCCACCCCGAATAACCTGACCGCTATTTTCGCCATCACATCTTTGCACCATCTGGCCGGGCTATTCTTCCCGGCGTTCAGTGTGGAGGCGATCTCCTCATAGCTGACGCCCTCGACGTATCTGGCCCGGAACGCCTCCCACTTGTACGCCTGCCCGGCACTGGTGTATTCCCCGGCCACGTCGGCCATAGCGGCGTCGATAGCCGCCACCATGATCGACGTTCTGACCTTGCTGGACGTTATGCTTTCCAGGTAGGCGTCACCCCAGACGGTGCCGGTTCCAGGGCCGCCACTCTCTGCGTAGTCCTTTAGTGCTTTGTAATTTGCCATCAGGATCGCCGTATTGTGCAGCATTGCGTCCGCCACTCTCTGCTGTTGGCGCTGCTCCATAGCGATCACCGTGGCCGTGGCCGTTCGCCGGATCACTTCTTCCAGGTCAGGCCGTTCTTCGTCGTTCATATTCTGCTCCTTCCGGCCTGGCCGTCTGGCTGGCCTATTCGTCAAACAGGCTTGTCTGTTTGCAGCTGCCTGCCTTCGCTTCTTCCAGTTCGTGTGCGATCCGGCTGGCTGCCTTTTCGTAGGTGCTGGCCTTATTTTCAAACGCAAGCCAGCGGCGGCCGGTGCGGATTGCTGCCACGGCGGCTGTGCCGCTACCCGCGAAACAATCCAGCACCAGATCGCCCGGTTGGGTGCTGTCCTCGATCATACGCTGGAATAGCGCCACTGGCTTCTGGGCGTAGTGCAGTTTCGGGCCGTCCGTTTGCTCCGATCCGCTGGAATACCCCCGCATTTCCCACACGTTGCTGCCGCCACGTTTTAGGGTGCTGTCTTTCGTCCCGTACAGCACGAACTCGTGGACATAGCTGTAAAAGCTGCCCGGCCCGGACATCTTGTTCCAGACGATCACGTTTTTCACCGGCAAATAGTCGGCAAAAATTGGGTAGTAGAACGCATAGCCCCGCCAATCCATGCAAATGTAAAATTCCCCGTCAGGCGTCAGTACCCGGCCCATCTGTTTTGCTAACTGCTGCCAGAACGGCCGCGTGATTTCCAGATCGGAAAAGTCGCCGCGCTGGCCGTTCTGGGTCAGCCCTTGGAAATAGGGCGGGTCTGTTATGATCGCCTTGACACTTGCCGTTTTCACCTGCCGGATTCCGTCCAGGCAGTCCATGTTGTAAAGTCGGTTTTCTTCCAGCATTATGTTCTCCTTGGCTTTATCGCGTTTTGATTGCCTGCCGCAGCATATCGCCGCAGGTGGGGCGCCGTTCTATCGGCGTCCCTTTCGCTTCCTCTACGTCCTCCGACGCATTGCAGGCCGCCCTGGCCGGGCAGCCCTCGCAGATTCCAGCCACTTCCAGCGCCCGGAATGCCCAGGCGGTTTCGTCTTTCGTTCCCGTTATTTTCATAGCTGCGCCTCCAACCCTTCCAGCAGTACGTCGCACACCACGGCGATCAGAGCCGCCACCAGAGCGACCGCCAGAATCACCACGGCGACGGTCTTGATCAGCATTTTCTTGACCGTCAGGAAAGCCGTGTCAATCGCTTCGCAGGCAGTTGTCAAAAGTCCCTTGTCAGCTTGTTCTTTTTCCATGTTATCCTCCTATACCTCGTTTCCCCAGCAGTCCCAGCCTTCGGCGGTCTGCCGGGCGAATAGTTCCACCCGCGGCACATCACCCATCAGCTGCACGATTCTGTCCCGCGTTTCGGCCGGCTTTTTGCTGTGCTGCTCAATCGGTGCCTGTATGACGCTATGCACCGACGCGCTCACGCGCTTCGGCTTGCCTTTGACGGCAAGCAGGCAGATTTCCGGGTTGCTTCGTGTCCAGAATCCTAAACCCCAGAACAGGCGCCCCCCCCCCCGCGTGAACTTGATCCAGTTGAACGCAAGGGTTTTGTACTTGAATCCCCACGCCTGGATTGTTTCCAGGGCTTGCGGTAGGTTTGGAAACGTCGCCCACATGAAAAGCACCGCATTTTCAGCCGCCAGAGCGTCCACGGGCAGCTCTTTGATCTCCTGGGCGGTCATGGTGTTGTAGTGCTTTTTTGCAGCTCCGTGGCCGCCCTGGGTGTAGCTCCAGGGCGGGTCGGCGTAAATGACGGCGTATTTCCCGGCCGCCTCCGGGGCGAAAATGTCCACTTTCATCTTTTCGCCCCTCCGTCCGTCAGTTCGTCCACGGTCGTCAGGATTATGTCCATAATTTCGCCGGGAGTGTATTTTTCATCATCGGCCACGCAGTCCCGCGCAATGCCTTCTTCATCGACACAGCGGAACGCCTCCAACAGTGCCGCCACCAGGGCCGTGTCGCTGTCCATGCGGCGCTCCATCCTGCGCAGCAGCCCTTGGCAGGCTATCTGCTGATTGTCCGGCAGGCCAGACACTTCGACGGCGTATTGCAGCATTTCAAACAGGTCTGCGTCCTCGCCGGACAGGTCACTTTCCTGCTGCTGGTGATTGTCCACGCGGCCGCTATCTGCTGTCGGTTCCGTCTGTGGAGCCTGGGTGCGCTGCTCCGGCACCGGTTGGCGCTTTGCTGGCTCCTGGGGTTCCTGGGTCTGCTGTACCGGCTGCGGCTTGCTTGGCTGCGGCGGGCGCCTGACCGCCATGATCTCGCAGCAGTAGTCGCACGTCCGCCACAGTTTGCAGCTTTGACAGCACCCGGCGCAGCCGTCCAGGTCGCCGTGACGTACGAAGTTTGCCGTGATCACCGGGTAATGCTCACAGGCGCCGTGAACCATTTCGCAGCTACTAGCAGCATAGGGGTTTCCTGTTGGCGCTGCGGCAGGCTCCCTGGTTGTGTCTGCGGCCCGCTCTGCCTCCTTGTGGGTGATTTCCCGGCCGTCCTCCTGGGCGCGGTGGTAGGCGTCTCGCTGCGTTTCTGCGTCCATTCCTGCCAACTTGTAGGCGGCGGAAAACTTCAAGCCACCGCTGTCTAGGACGGCCCGCAGCTCCGGGATCAGGTGCCCGTTGATCCGTTCCAGCTGGCCGATCTTCGTGGCCGACTTGCCCAGCACGGCGGCGATCACATCCCGCAGGCGGCCGCTTGTCAGGTCGTACCCGTCAAGCTGCTGCCCGTTTGCCCGCATACGTTCCAGGGTGGTCTTTAAGGCCGTGTACTCTTGCAGCTGATCCGCCACGGACTTCACCCGCTGGCTATTGGCTACAATCAGGTCGATTGTTTCTTCCTCTGCGCTGCGTTTTGTGCGCACGTTGCAGGTTGCCACAGCGAACTCCGTGTGTCCCTGGCTTACCAGCAGTTTCAGCGCCTCCCACCGCCTCTCGCCGCTGACAATGCGATATTGTCCACGGTCGCAAGGCTCATACACGACGGTCAGGTTTTCCAGTAATCCGGCCATCAGGATATGACCTGCCAGTTCCTCCACGTCCACGATTGCGTAGAAATTCCCGTCGTTGCGGTACAGCTGGTCGATCGGTAGGTCTTTGGTTCGGAATTTCCCGGACGGCCCGATCGGCTGGCCGCCCTTGCTGGTTGCGTTCAGTGTGTCCAGAATGCTATGCCCGGTTGCCATTACGCCAGCACCTCCTCGATCTCTCTTGTCAGCTGCACATACTCCTTCGACGCCTTGCAGCCGGGCCGGTACGCCGTGACGGGCTGCTGGTATATGCTGGCCCGTTCCACCATCACCGACCGGCTGACGGTCGTCTGGAATGCCTGCACCTGGTCGTAGGACTTTAGCCACGCCTCAAATTCTTCGGCGCTCTTGTTTTTCGCCCGCATGGTCATAAACGACCGCAGTTCCAGGCACGGATTCAGTGCCCGCAGCTGCCCGGCCTGTTCGGCTATGCGCTGTAGGGCTTGTGCTTCAAATCCGCCTACTTTTACGGGCACCACAACCAGATCAGCCGCCACCAGGGCGTTCAAAACGGTCATGTCCAGCAGCAGGCCGCAGTCTATCACGACGTAGTCATAGGCAGCCGCCACATGACTGTTTTCCAGGGCGTCCCGCAGGCGGCGGACTTGGTCGTGCTGTTCGTCCGCTGCAATTTCCATGTTGGTGTCCATCAGGTAGCCGTTCGCCGGGATCACGTCCAGGCCATAGGGCGATTCTTTCGCCACGTCCGCCACGGTCGTTTCTCCGTGTACGGATTCCAGCAGAGCGGCCAGGCCCTTGTCCTCCGGGTCGTCTACGCCGAATAGGGTGGACAGGTTGCCCTGCTGGTCTGCGTCGATTGCAAGGACGCTGTGGTTCCGCGCCAGGATATGCGCGACGGCTGCGGCGGTGGTGGTCTTTCCAGCCCCGCCTTTTTTGATCATTATGGCTATTGTTTTCATGGGTTCCTCCTTGCGGTTCTTCCGCTTCTGTCTTTTCTTTGCAGCAGGTGGAGCTTTTCCAGCGGCACCTGGTAGCATTTGCTTTTCGGTTTTCCGTTCTTCCTGATCCAGGCCATAGGCCCGTCCGTTTCGGTGATCACATAAGCTTCAGCATTGTCAAGCCCCAGGCTTTCACCGCCCTGTATCGTCACTAGGTCGCCAGGGTTGCAAAGTCGCCGTAACCGGGCGTATATGTAAAATTTTCCGTTCCACTCGTTGTATCGGCGTTCCAGGCTCTTGAAAATGCAACCGGGGGCGGCCTTCTTGATCATCTCCACGGCGTCGTCATAGTTTTCGGCCATCTTCTCGACCTTGCGCTGTGAGAATTGGCTGTGGTTCTTATGCTCTGCGGGCTTGCGCAGGTTCTTTGACGCACACCAGCGGCGGCGACCTTTTGGGTCTTTGGTGATATAGCGGGCCAGGCCGGTCAGGCCGTTTTCGTCGTAGTCAAGGCGTCTGATCTCGTTTCTGCGGCCCAGCTTCCACAGGCTTTCTACGTCGTCCATGCTCATGTCGCCATCCATGACAATGTGGTGGTGACAGCGGATTTTCTTCCCTTCCTCCTCTGACCATTCCGTGACGTAGACGTAGCGGGCAGGGGGCAGGGCTTTCTTCTGGCGGCGGTAGTTTAGGCGCTTTATGTATTTCTGCATATTTTCCAGGGCTTCGTCCATAGACTGCGGCAGCGTGTCCTGGGTGTAGGTAAATGTTGCCCACAGGTCACGGCTTGTGAAATTCTCGTTGATCAGCCGTTCACACTGTTTTCTGGCGTTCTTGTCTTTTAGGTTTCGCTGTGCCGCTGCATTGTAACCTTTCCGGCGCCCTGCCTCCGGCACGTCGTCCCGCTTTGTAAACTCCGGGTATATTTCCAGGTCTACCTGATCCCCAGCGTCAACACGCTTTGTCGCATAGATACAGCGGGCGCCCCTGCGTTTCAGATCGTCAGTCAGGGCTTTGTCGTCTCTGTCCAGCTGTTCCTGGTATGCTGCCTCGTAGTCATAGTCAACATAACGCGGCGGTTTCTTCCTGGTGCCCATCCTTGCAGCCTCCCGTCCTGCTCCCAGGTCACACAGGCTTCCGTGACTTGGGGCTATCCATTACAAGGCCGCCATGGGGGCTGAATCCCCCTTGTTTTCGTTGACTTTTGCGGGATATTTTGGTATAATATTCCCGGTAAATCTACCGCGACCCCGTACCCCCTGCGCTGCTTTTGCTTTCCACACCGCAAGCGGCGCGGGGGCGTTTTTATGCTGTTTGCTTCCGGCGTTCTTCGGCGGCTTTGCGCTCGTCCTCTTTGCCCATCAGGTAGCCCATGACGTGCGCGCGGCCGCCTGCGTCCAACCGCTCGAATTTCTCCGCCACAGTCTCCTTGACCGCGGCGGTTCTTTTTTCTTCCACCTGATCCATAATCACACCGCTTTCTTTCGGGTCACAAATTCGATACCCACCAGGGCCACGTCATCGGCGGCCAGAACGTCACGGTCAAAACGGAACAAGGGGCGGGCCATCTCCGCCCGGCCTTCCGGCCACTTGCAGCTGATTTTCTGGCCCTCTGCGAAGGCCACCTGTACCACCGTACCGTCCACCAGCTCCACCTGTAGCCAGCCGTCAGCCGTCACGCCGCTGATCCGCTTGATCGGCACAAACTCTCTTTCGTAGTTATCCACAGCTTTCAACACCTTTCTGTTAATCGTTCGGTGCGTCGTACACCCGGCGCATCGGGCGGCCGTCTTGGAGCCGGGCATGGTCAAAGACGACGACCTTCGACAGCGGCAGCATTTCCGGCAGCTGTGCGCCCTGGACAGGCAGCAGGCCGCTTTCCACGATCCGGCGCCGGTTGAACTGCTGGACGCCCTCAATATAGTAATGGGTGCTTACCGTCTTGTCGGCGTACAGGTGAATCTCTTTCACCACCACCGGGCCGTCCCACCATGCCCGGCCGTTGCTGATCAGCCACTTCTGGCCGACCTTCTTGGCCGCGTAGAACTTCTCCTGCACGGCGGGGTTCATGCCCATTACGCGGGCCTTTCGGGCCTGTTCGTCCATGGCTTTCAGCCATTTCTGGGTAATCTGTTCGGGTAACATTTCGCTTTTCCTCCTTTTTTGTTCGCTGCGCTTCCTGGCCTCGTAGTCCGGGCAGGGGAACGGCTCCTCCGCGTTGCAGCCCTCGCAGCAGGTCACACAGACCGGCTGGCCGAAGTGGCGCGTGTAGCTGCACGGCATGGCCTGTTCCGCTGCCGGTTTGGTCTGGCCGCATAGGTAACATACGAACGCCTGTTCTAATTCGTTCACGCTTTCCGCCCTCCCGGTCGCCGCGCCAGCTTGGCGGCAGCTGCCATAGCTGCTTGGCGCTGCTCCGGCGTCTGGTCGTCGTCGAAACATGGCAAGCCACCCATTTCGTGGGCCATGACGATCGCGTAGGACAGTCCCGTTTTAATGATTGCCCGCAGCGCGTCCGCCTGCTTTGCCGTTTCCTGGCTGCCGTCTGTGGCTTTCAGACCGTTCGCCCAGGCCATAGCGGCGGACAGGTCGCTTTCTTCAATCAGGCGGTATCCCTTTTTCTGCTGCATCCCTCGCCCCTCCTTAGAATGGCCGGTTAATGCCCAGGATCAGGAACACCACGCCGACGAATGCAAAGGTCAGGTTTCGCTGTTTCTGCTCGTCCCGTTCTCCGATCACGCCCAGCAGCAGCGCCGCAGCCGCCCGGCCCGCCACAATATTCACAAAAATATGCACGTCGTTTCCTCCTCGGTATGTATTCCCGTTTCGGCCCTCCGTGGGCCATCATCGGCGGGGCGGATCAGCCCCGGACGGGGGCCAGGGCCGCCATAATCGACGCCCTGGCCGTATAAATGCCGCAGCTGCGGCGCAGGCGGCAGCCAGTGAACCAGGATCAAAACGGCGCCGTCGTGCCGGTCGTCCTCCTGCTCTGTGTCGCAGCTGTCCGCGGCCTCCGCAATTTCTTGAATAAGTTCCGTCACCGGCTCCCACAGGTCAGTTAGAGCCGCAACCATGGCCTCCCGTAACCGTTCCGCCGCCAGTCGCGCAGCCTCGGCGGCAGCTCTGGCCCACTCCTGCAAGCCTTCCATCATTTCCCGGTATGCCCGGCGCTGCTCCTCTGACATTTCATCCACAGCTATTTCTCCGCTTATGCTGGCGTTCCAGTCGTCCATGAATACCGCCCCCGGCTCGTAGCCGTCCGCATACTCCGTCATGCTTCCACCGCCTCCTCACGTTTGGGTTGCTTATAGAGGCAATCAAAGGCCCCGTCCCGGTTCTCCCGAATGGCATTGATCAGATCGGTCATGCTGACGCCCATAATGCCCAGCACGACCTGGTCATGGGTCAGCTGCTTCTCTCTCGGTTCCAGCTTAAACTCGTTCACTTAATACCACCCCCAGATGATCGCCCGCAGCCAGTCGGGCAGGTTCCAGCGCAGCGTCAGGCGGATCAGCAGCAGCCGCCAGCCGCCACAATAAGCATTTACCAGGATCGTCACGGACACGGCCAGGGCGAACAGTGTGGATAGGATGATCAGCACCAGCAGCACCTTCTGGGCGTTGATTGGCTTTCTTTTCGGCTTCTTCACTTTTTCCTCCGTTTCTTCGCTTTTACGGCGATCCTTATTTTTGCAATCAGAATCTTTGCGTCCGTCCCCTCCTGGGTCGTAACTTTGACGCCGTGTCGGTTCATGGTGCCCAGCACCGCCCGGCCCACCAGGGCCAGGTTTTCCAGGGTGCAGTTTTCGCGGTTCTGATCCCGGAACACCAGAATACAGTCGTCCGGGATCGGGCCGTTCGCCTCCTCCCAGATAATGCGGTGCAGCTGCTTCCAGTTGTTCCGCCCCGCTTTTGGTTCGGCTTCCAGCTTCTTCCATAGGTAGCCGTCCGACTTCATCAGCACAGTGCCCACCGGCACCGTGTTATAGGGATCGTCCCCCGGCTGGAACCATCCTTTCTCGCTGCCCGGCGCTGCGAAGTGTTGCCCCCTGTTGTGGGGCACGTTTCCCGGCTCAAACCTGCCCGTTAGGCCGCTGTTCAGCTTGTGGTTCTTGTAGTAAGCCTCCATCTGCTTCACGGTATACTCCCGGCCGAACGCTTGCCGCAGCTGATCCGCCATTTCTGCATATCTGGTGCCCTTGTAGTGGGCCAGTATGTAGTCCTTGACTTCCAGCGGGTAAAGCTCAGTCGGCAGCCCTGCGGGTGTTCCTGCGGGCGTTCCGCTTTTTAGGTGGTGGTTGCTCTTGTACGCTTTTATCTTCGCCGGGGTGAAATCCGTCCCGAATTGCCGGTTTACCATGTCGGCCAGTTCTGCGGACGTATGGCCCGCCACATTTTCACGGATGAACTGCGCCACCGGCTCCGGGTATTTCCAGATCATTGTTCTTTGCTGACCTCCAACATCTTCGGCACCGGCGCCAGTTTCCCGTCGCTGCGGAACTCGTTCAAGTGCTGCATAGTCCGCAGGGCAAGTTCGCCGTTGTGAATCACCGTTTCCGCCACACGGGTCACGGCTTCTGCCCTGGTGATCTCCCGCTGCATTTGTTCCTCCGTGGCGTCGTCGTCCGTCAGGCGTTCCAGCGTTTCAAAAAGGTAATTATTCAGGTCTTGCAGGGTGTTCTTCATAGCCATTGTTCCCGGCCTCCTTTCCGTTTCTGCGGCTGCACCTTGGCAGCCAGCCGCCCGTGAACTCCTCCGTGCTGCGGTCTATGTGGGCTTGTATGCCGTTCAGATCGTGGACAAAATCCAACGGGTCAGCATTCAGCAGCCGATCCAGGTCAAGGTCTAAATGCTCCACGGCCTTGTCAAGGTCGATCAGCAGCGTCAGCACCTTCGACGGCCGGATCAGGCCACCATTGACGGCCCGCTGCGCTACCTTGGCGGCGGTCTGCAAATCGTTCATTTCTTCTTGGCTCCTTTCGGTGTAGGCCCCACGGGCATTTCTGCCCAATGGGAAATTCTGTATTGTGCGCCGATCCCCGGAAAGTAGGCCCAGGGTGCCCGGCCGGTTGTGTAGCATTCCCGTGCCTGCGGGAACGGGTAGGTTTCTTCCTCCGGCCATCCGATCACATACTGGTAATCCTTCGGCGGGTCTTTGATACTGCGCCACTGGATCGTCTGCACCAGATATTGGGCCATCGTGTCGCCGGACAGCTCCGCCTCGATCTCCTGGTTGTATGTATCGCAGGGGCAGCCGTCCGCATACTCCGCGCCCGGTTCGCAGCCTTGATGGTGTGGGCACCGTGCCCAGGCTTCCGTGCTGCACCGCTTCATAGTTCCTCGTACTCTCCCGTTTTGCGATTCTTGTATGCGATCGACGTGGCGCCATACTCTGCGCCCTCCTGATCCAGCGGCGCGAAACTGCTGGAATCAGAACAGACGCCCCAGAAATAGGTCACGCCGTCGTCGTCCATCACCTTGAAGCGGTGAACCATATCCGGCAGCAGCTCCTTGATCTCTGTGGCCGTGTAGTCGCAGGCGTACTCCACCCGAACTCGGCGGCTGAAATGTTCACCGCCGAAAACTTCCGGGTTCTCTCCTTGAATTTTGTAGATCGCCATGGGTTTGTCCTCCTTGCGGGGTTTCCGCTTATAATCCCGTTTCGGCCCTCCGTGGGCCATCATCGGCGGGGCGGATCAGCCCCGGACGGGGGCCAAGGCGTCGGCCCTGGCCGCTGCGGTCAGTTCCCGGCCTGCTTTTCGTCGCGCTTGCCGGTCATGTAGCCCACCGCAAACTCCTTTTGCTCCTTGGTCAGCTTCATAAACTTTTCCGCCACCTGCTGCCTAATCTGTTCGTTTTCGTTTTTCATGGTTGTTTCTCCTTTCGTTCGTTCACGATCTCCACCGTGTCAGGCAGGCCCAGACGGTAGGCCAGACACACGGATTCAAAATTCTTTCGGCGCTTCCCGCCGTTCTTCCGGCAGCTCTGGGCGGTTTTGCTGCCGCTGATCGTCATGGTGTAGTTGTTGCAGCTGTGGCAGCGGGCAGGATCAAACCGGCCGCCCTGCTGCACTGGGCAAATAATTTCAATTATCACGCCTCGCCCTCTTGGCGTTCCAGGCGGCGCTGATCTGCTGCGAAGTTTCGGACGGCGTAGTTCGTGCGGGCCATCCGTTCCAGCTCGCGGGCCAGGCGGTTCGCCTCCCGGATCAGGGTTTCACGGCCCCAGTTTTTTGCAGGCATGGCTTCCATCTGTTCCAGGGCGTCCAGCGTCTCCGCCCGCATGGTGTACAGGTTGCGGTATACCTCGCAATCGTTACGCGGGCAGGCCCGCAAGAGGGCCGCCCCGATATTCATGGCCCGCTCAGACAGGGCGATCACGTTGCTGTGTCTTTCCATTTTGGTTTCCTCTCTTAGAATTTCCGAAACGCTTCTTCGGCCTCTGCGGCGGTCATTTCATCCAGGGCCGTGCGCATTCCTCCGATTGCTTTTCTAATATCTTCCCGGTTAAATCCGGCGATTTCCAGCGCCTCGACCATGTAGCCGTAGATCGTCGTGTTGAAATATCCCATGTCGCAGAGGGCGAGGCGTTGTGCTTCTGCCAGAATCATCATTTCCACGGTTACGCCTCCTTTTCGTGGATGTAGGCCACGGCGAAAACCTCGCTGATCACCTGCTGCACATTCACGTCCGCATTGTCAGGAATCGGCGGGAATCCTGCGGCCGCTGCGATCTTCCGGTTCAGTTCGTTGGTGATATTCCGCTGTCTGTCCATGTATGCCGCCCATTCTTTGTCGGTGTCAAAATCCGCCCGGTAACGGTTCGCCTGGTTGCATAGCCATTCGTTCAGCGCGATATGGTTCAGGCGAATTGTTGCCGTTTCCACCTGGTAGACCTTGCCGCCGTAGCCAGGGTCGTTGTCCAGGAACGCGCCCCGTGCAATGACCTGGACTGCAAATTCATTCTTGCGGAAAATCTCGTTGATTTCCTCCGGCTCCTGCTGCGGCTCCACGTATTCGTCGGCGTCGTCGTCTCTGTCCTCCATGGTTGCGTATTTGTACACCTTGAAAGCCATGTAGCGCTCTCCTGTTTTGCGATCCGTGAACATGAACTTGTTCACGGTATAGCCGTTTTCCAGCAGCAGGGCGATCAACGCTTTCTTTCCTTTTGCCCGCTCGATCTTTGTGGTCATTTCCAGGTGGAAACAGTTCTCACCAAACATTCCGCCGGTGCTGTTGTCAACTTCCAGGCCATAGTCGTCCATTTCCTTCTGGAACGCCGCGATCAGGTCTTTTTCTCTTTTCATAAAGTTTGTCATGTTGTTGTCCTCCTTGCGGGGTTTCCGCTTTCTCGCTTGTTGCTTTGAGTTGCGTATCAGAACTTACAAGGTGCATTATAATTGCAAATCAGAACAAAGTCAAGCCCTTGTGAAAAATAATTGTTGCATTTCAGAACTTTGTGTGTTATCCTATCGGCAAGGAGGTGATCTCAATGAACGAACGGGTCAAAGAATTGCGGGCTGCCCTCGGTTTGACGCAGGAAGAATTCGGTAAACGTATCGGTCTTGCAAAGTCCGGCATTAGCCGAATTGAAAGCGGGGCTACCGGCACGACCGAACAAACGCTGCGGTCTATGGTTCGGGAGTTCGGGGCCAGCTATTTGTGGCTGACGACCGGCGCCGGGTCAATGTTCGAGAACGGCGAAGAAGCGGCCGTCCACGTAATGATCGACCGGGTCATGGCCGGGGAGAATGAACACGTGAAAAATCTGTTCAAGGGTCTTAGCGACTGGACGACCGAAGATTGGCAGCAGGTAGACCGGCTCCTGGACAAGCTCCTGGCCGGTTGGACGCCCTGGGCAGACGGCCCAGGTGGCAACAAAAAAGAGGACTGACCCCGAAACGGGATCAGCCCCCAGGCGCGGCGGTTACTTCTTGCGGGTGTAAATGTAGAGGATATAACGATAGATCAGGGCCAGGGCCTTCTCGTCGTCAATGTGCCGCAGCATCCGCTCGATTGCTGCCTTGTATGCGCTTTTCATCGTACCACCTCCTTTCCGTGGTGGTGGTACTATTATCCTAAAAAATAAGCCCGGCGTAATGCGGGCAAGAAAAAGGGGTTATCTATATGAGCGAATACGCCGCCACCCGTCCCGGAAAAGGCCGCAGTCTGTTGACCTTTCCCCAGGACTATACCGTGATCGACATTGAAACAACTGGCCTTGATCCGCAATGGAATGAGATCATAGAGCTTTCCAGCCTGCGTGTCCGCGGCGGGGAAGTTCAGGACAGCTTCAGCAGTTTCGTCAAGCCAGAAAACGAAATTAGTGATTTCATCACCCAGCTGACCGGGATCACAAACGAAGACGTAGCCGACGCCCCAGTGATCGGTGATGTGCTGCCCGGCTTCCTGGACTTCATCGGTTCCGACGTGATCGTTGGTCACAATGTCCACTTTGACGTCAATTTTATTTATGACGCTGCCGACAACTACTGCGGCCGCACAGTGTCGAATGACATTGTGGACACTATGCGGATTTCCCGCCATGTGCTGCCTGAATTGCAGCACCACCGTTTGGCCGACGTGGCCGCCGCCCTGGGTGTCGATCAGGCTGGCGCCCACCGCGCCCTGGTAGACTGTCAGACCACCCACGCCGTATTGCAGGCACTCCGCGCCACCGGCTACGACCTGGGCGCTGCCGCACGGCTTGCTTCCCATGGTGTCAAGGCCGCAGACATCACCGCAGATTGCGGCATGGAGCGGCCAGACAGCCCGCTTTTCGGGAAGGTCTGCGTCTTTACCGGCGCCCTAGGCATCCCCCGGAAAGAGGCAATGCATGCCGTCGTGAATATGGGCGGCATTTGCGGCGATTCTGTCACGGCAAAAACGAACTTCCTGATCCTCGGAAATAACGACTATTGCAAGGCCATCAAAGACGGCAAGAGCGCCAAACACAAGAAAGCGGAAAGTCTGATCCTAAAAGGGCAGGATTTGCAAATCCTTTCAGAATCTGCGTTCTTTGACCTTATCGCCCCCACCAACGAATGAAGGCCGCCCCGTACTTACCACACGGAACGGCCTTGAAAATAAAAAAGCCGCCCCGGTGTTACCAGCACCAGAGCGGCAGCGCATACTCGTTCTATCACCACAATAAAGCGAATCACCCCGTAACCAATAGGGGCTTTATGCCCTTTTATTCTAGCATATCTGCAAGAAAAAAGGAAGTGTATTTTTCAAATGAAGGCAGCAGAATATGGCCGGTACAGCACAGACCGGCAGGACGAAAACAGCATAGCATACCAGTTCCGTGAAATACGGAAATACTGCGACGCCCACGACATTCAGATCGTGGCCTCTTACCAGGATGAAGGGTGCAGCGGCACCAATACAGACCGGCGTGGTTTTCAGCGTATGGTCAGGGACGCCCAGGCCGGGAAGTTCGACGCCGTGGTGATCTACGACGTCACCCGCGGCAGCCGCGACGTTGGCGACTGGTTCAGCTTCCGAAAAGCCATGATGTACCTGGGCGTTTCTGTGATTTCCGCCACAGGGCAGAAGCTAGGCGACCTGACCAACGGCCAGGACTTCCTCCTGGAACTGCTGACCGTGGGCATGGGCCAGGCCGAAGTCCTGGGCACCCGGCAAAAGTCCATCGACGGCGTGGCCGTCAAGGCCCAGACCGGCGCCTTCCTGGGCGGCGTCCCGCCCCTGGGCTACGACGTTGTGAACGGCTCCTACGTCGTCAACCCATCAGAGGCCGCCGTGGTGCGGTCGATCTTCGCCTGGTACGCCCAGGGCAAAAGCTACGACTACATTGTGGATCACCTTGGCGGCGTCCGCAGCAAGCGCGGGCGGCCGATCGGAAAGAACAGTCTGAACGGCATTCTGCAAAATGAACGGTATATCGGTGTCTATACCTGGAACAAGCGGAAATATAAGCTGCTGCGGAAATGGGCAGGCGGCGGGCTGAATCCCGACGTTACCCGGATAGAGGGCGCGATCCCGGCCATCATCGACGCGGACACATGGGAGAAAGTGCAGGCACGTATGAAGGGCAACAAACACAACGCAAAAAATAAGGCCCGCCACGCTTACCTGCTGACGGGTCTGATCGAATGTGAAGAATGCGGCAGTGCCTACGTCGGCCACGCCTCTACGAATAAAAAGGGCTATGTCACCCGGTACTACTGCTGCGGCAACAAATACAGAACGCACACCTGCAAGGCGAAGAATATCAACGCCGACGAACTGGAAATGTTCGTCGTTCAGCACTTGAAGCACTACCTGGCGACCGTGGACTTTTCCGCCACGGCGCAGTATATAGCCGATCAGATCAACGGGGCCGCCCCCGACCTGACCGCAGAGCGGGCAGAACTGGCCCAGGTGACGACCCAGATCAGCAACGGCGTGAAAGCCGTCCTGTCTGGTATTGTGATCCCGGAACTAGAAGCAGAGCTTGACCGGCTGCGGGCCAGAAAGTCCGAACTTGAAGATATAATCGCCCGCCGCTCCGCCACCCACGCAGAGGTAGACCCGGCCGCCATAGAGGCAATGTTTCACGCCAGCGTAGAGGCGTGGAACGATCAAAACCTGCCCGTTATTATCCGGCAGCACGTCACAAAAATCTACGCCCACGCAGACGGCACTTTCACCGTTTGCGTGGGCGTACATAAGACTGGTTGCGGAGGCAGGACTCGAACCTACGACCTCCGGGTTATGAGCCCGACGAGC
>ERZ1035006.531-NODE-531-length-29990-cov-5.111809_pt1 | contig 29990 bp, 22 predicted proteins | sample MGYA00520694_ERZ1035006 | MGnify/ENA primary metagenome ERZ1035006 (study PRJEB33766, sample SAMN09781746) | gut metagenome | biome: gut microbiome | host: Homo sapiens | place: Madagascar | study: EMG produced TPA metagenomics assembly of the PRJNA485056 data set... | reverse complement strand
TCATAAGTTAAGCAGTTTACAGATTGGTTTTACAACTGCTCATTCAAATTTGAACCAGATTCAAAACATTTATATTATAATTTACAATGGAGGTATTACAATGTTACGTGAAAGTGTTATCAACAACTTAAACAACTGCATCCTGCCTTTCTGGGAGGGCATGATGGATCCTGACTTCGGCGGTTTCTACGGTATGCTGGATTTCGATCTGAAGCTGGACAAGAAGGCCGTTAAGGGCTGTATCCTGAACAGCCGTATTCTGTGGTTCTTCTCGAATGTTTATCTGACAACCAAGGATGCTTCTGTGCTCCCTTATGCAGATCATGCCTTTGAGTTTTTAAAGACCTACTGCATCGATCATGAGAACGGCGGTATCTACTGGTCCATGACCTATGACGGTAAGATTGATGACTCTACCAAGCACACCTACAATCAGGCATTTGCAATCTATGCACTGGCTTCTTATTATGATGCAACCGGCTGCCGGGAAGCACTGGATATCGCCATGGACTTATTCCATGTCATCGAGACAAAATGTCGGCTAGGTGACGGTTACGGCGAATCCTATACCATTGATTTCGTTCCGAATGTAAATGATAAGCTGTCTGAGAATAACGTCATTGCCGATAAGACTATGAATACACTCCTGCATGTCTGTGAGGCTTATACCGAGCTGCACCGGGTAGCTCCGAACGAAGAAGTACGGAAGCGCCTCTACTGGACCGTGGATGAGTTTTATAACTCTGTTTACTGCCCGGAGCGTCATCGTCTGGAGGTATTCTTCGATTCTGACATGAATTCCATTCTGGATCTTCATTCTTACGGTCATGATATTGAAGCAACCTGGCTGATCGACCGTGCTCTGGATGTTCTGGGTGACCGTGAATTATCTGAGAAGCTGGCCCCGATGATTCTGGACCTGACCGAGCAGATCTATCAGGTAGCCTATGAGGATCATTCCGTTATGGCTGAGGCCGAAAAGGGTGTCGTATTAACCACCCGTATCTGGTGGGTACAGTGCGAGGCTATCATCGGTTTCTACAATGCATATCAGAAGACCCGCGATATGCGTTATCTGGATGCCGCTGAGAACATCTGGACCTACATTGAAGAGCATCTGCTGGATCCACGCGAAGGCTCTGAATGGTATTCAGAGGTAGACGCTGACGGTGTTCCGTCCAGCCGTCTTCCAATCGTAGAGCCTTGGAAGTGTCCGTACCACAACGGCAGAATGTGTATGGAAATCATGCGCAGAACCGCTTTCATGGAGCCGGTAAACAAGAACGCAACCAAAGAAGTAAAAACACTGCTCCGTGACCTTTACAAGAACGCTGGCAAGCGTCTGATCACCGGACAGCATACACAGACCATTCCTATGGAGGAACGGGTTCATATCCATGACCTGACCGGATGCTATCCAAAGCTGCAGGGCTTTGAGCTTCTTTCTTACTCTTCCAATATCAATTATGACGATATGGATGATGTATGCCGGGCCGAAGTAGAGGAGAACAAAAACACCGTTGAGACAGCTCTGAACTGGGCAAAGGAAAGCAATGGCATCGTAAGCTTCTGCTTCCACTGGTTCTCACCAATCGGCGGCCGCGATAAGGCCTTTTATACCCGCAACACGGATTTCAGTCCTTATCAGGTATTGATTGAAGGAACAGACGAGCGGGCTGCATTTTTCCGTGATCTGGATCTGATCGCCGATCAGCTGGCAAGATTCCAGATTGAGCATATTCCGGTACTCTGGCGTCCGTTCCACGAATCAGAAGGCACCTGGTTCTGGTGGGCATCCAAGGGTCCTAAGATTGCCAGTGAGTTATACAAGCTGATGTATCACTACTTTACAGATGTGAAGCACCTGAACAACCTGATCTGGGTATGGAGCTGTCCAGCCAAAGAGGGATATCCGGGTGATGATTATGTAGATATTGTTTCCTGGGATATTTATGTAGCTCCACATACCGTTACAGACTACAAGGAACAGTACGAAGAACTGACCGCCAATACCAGCCGCGAGAAGCTGGCTGCATTAAGTGAGGTCGGTGTGATTCCTGATATCACCATGATTCAGGAAAGCCGTGTTCCATGGTCTTACTTTATGACCTGGTCAAAGGAATTCTGCCTGACCGAAGAACACAACTATGATGAATCCCTGAAAGCATTATATGCCAGCGATTATACAATAAAATTAGGAGAGAGCCTGTAAGGACTCTCTCCCTGATAAAGCATTCACGATTACTCTCCAAGTAATACTAAGTCAAAGACGTATGCGGCTTCCTTTGCGGTATAGCTGCGTACGTTTTTTTCATTACTTTCCGGAACTCCATCGAGGTATACACATCTGCCGTCTTCCCCGATCAGAAAATATTTCAATTCTCCGGTATAATCCACATAGATCGGATGTCCGTCATAGGTCTCTCCGGTATCCTCCAGCCGTTCCCGGTAATCCGGCACCGCTTCAAAATGAAGTACGGCATAAGTATTCCAGTTCGGTACCTGTACAGACATATAAATACTTACATTGTCATGATTTGCATCTCCGGTTGACGGGGAGCAGCATAAAAAGCCTGACTGATTGACTCCTTCCCGATATGCCAGCGTATACCGATCCATAACCGGATTCATCCGAAGTCCTGTCATTACATCCGTAAGAGTTTCTCCCTTATCTGCCGGTACAATGGCGGTTCCCATCTGCGCCAGTGCCTGGCACAGGGCATCCATTCCGATCACCTTTTTATTCACCAGCTCTGTCCAGTTCTCAATCTGATAGGTCAGATCATATACCTTCAGATACATCTGTTCATTCTCTGCAATCTCTCCGTCCTGCTGCCGGTAAATCGTCACCCTGTCATCCGCATATGCCGTCACCAGGCTGTCAAGCTCCGGCTCTGTCTCCGGATTCAGGATGCCGACCTTATGTCCCTTTACATTCAGCATGAACTGGGTCTGCAGATCATACACCTTCGCCTGATTATATAGCCACAGATCTTCCGTCTCCGTAAATACATAGGTCTTATCCCCGGATGTGAATGAAAAATGCTCCCTGGTTCCCGGATTTTCAACCGTTTCTCCCGGTGGTGGTAACTCTTCCTCAATCTTCCGATACCCCGGTGTGCCGGTCGGAAGCAGAATCTCTTCCGAAGCTGTTACCTGCTCCGAGCCTACGTCCGCCCCTACCGGTATATCCGATTCCAGTGTTGTCTGCCCGCAGCCTGTAAGCAATATACAGGCTCCCAGTGCAAGCACACCTTTTATTCTCCTCATGAAATCCCCCTTGTCATGTTACTCGGTTTCTTCCTGTGCGGTCACTTCGATTCCGAGTTCTTCCAACTGCTTTGGATCTACTACATTCGGTGCCTCACTCATCAGACAGGAAGCATCCTTTACCTTCGGGAATGCGATCACATCCCGGATGGAATCCTGCTGTGCCATCAGCATTACCAGACGATCCAGACCATAAGCCAGACCGGCATGTGGCGGAACACCATACTTAAACGCATTTAACAGGAAGCCGAACTGATCATAAGCACGCTCCATGGTAAAGCCAAGTGCCTTGAACATCTGCTCCTGAATATCATCCTGATGAATACGGACAGAACCGCCACCGATCTCCGTACCGTTTAATACAATATCATATGCCTTGGCACGTACCCGGCCCGGATCAGACTCAATATACTGTAAATCCTCTTCCATCGGCATCGTAAACGGATGATGCATAGCCTGATATCTTCCAAGCTCTTCGCTCCACTCAAGAAGCGGGAACTCTGTGATCCATACGAACCGGTACTCATCCTTATGAAGCAGTCCCAGCTGATTTGCGATCTCCAGACGGAGTGCGCCTAATACATCATAGACCAGCTTGCTCTTATCGGCGGCGAAAAGAAGCAGGTCTCCCGGTTTACCTTGCATCCGTTCAACCAGTGCTGCCATTTCTTCTTCCTTCATAAACTTTGCGAAGGATGACTTATAGCTTCCATCCTCCTGAATTGCAATATAGGCCAGACCCTTTGCACCGTATCCCTTTGCAAAATCAACCAGTGCATCGATCTTCTTACGCGGCATTGCTCCCTGACCGTTTGCATTAATACCACGTACGCTTCCGCCATTTTCAATCGCACTCTTAAATACAACGAACTCGCAGTCCTTTACCACATCGGTAACATTGCACAGCTCCATGCCAAACCGTAAATCCGGTTTATCGGAACCAAACCGCTCCATCGCCTCTTTGTAGGTCATACGCTGAATCGGAAGCTGTACATCTACATTCAGAACCTCTTTAAATAATTTTGCGAGGTATCTCTCATTAACATCAATGACATCATCCACGTCTACGAAGGATAATTCCATATCGATCTGTGTGAATTCCGGCTGTCTGTCTGCACGCAGATCCTCATCCCGATAGCATCTTGCGATCTGGAAATAACGATCATAGCCGGAGCACATCAGCAGCTGCTTATAGATCTGTGGTGACTGTGGCAGTGCATAGAACTCACCCGGATGAACACGGCTCGGAACCAGATAATCTCTGGCACCTTCCGGTGTAGACTTACACAGGGTCGGAGTCTCGATCTCAATAAATCCCTCATCAGCCAGAAATGCTCTGGTTAAGGTCGTTACCTTACTACGCATCATAATATTGCGCTGCAGATCCGGACGACGCAGATCCAGATACCGGTACTTCAGACGAAGCTCTTCCTTGGTCTTGCTGTTCTCCTCGATTGGGAACGGAGGGGTCTCTGCCTCTGCCAGAATCCGGATATCGGTTGCGATCACTTCAATATCACCGGTTGCCAGATTTTCATTCACAGCTCCGCCTCTGGCTGCAACTGTTCCCGTAATTGCTGCCACGAACTCGGAACGTAACTTCTCTGCCTTGGCGAAGCTCTCTGCTCCGCATTTTGCCTCTTCAAAAATCACCTGTAAAATACCACTTCTGTCACGAAGATCTACGAATATGATTCCTCCCTTATTCCGGCTTTTCTGTACCCAGCCCATAACAGTTACGGTATTGCCGATCATTGTATTGTTTACTTCTGTACATCTGTGACTTCTGTGAAGTCCCTGCATTGACTCTGCCATCTTTCTTCCTCCTTAACCTGACGGTCATCCTCTTCTATCTGTCCGGTCCGCATCCGCTTACATACGGTCTATAAAGAACTCACGGAACTCTTCATAGCCTTCTGCCTGCATCTGCTCCTTCTGGAACTTTTTATTCTTCTTCATGATTGCAATATTTACGATAGAACCATCTGCTCTTGCCTGCTTTGCCTCATCCAGGATCTGAAGCAGCTTGTCCTCCGGCATATTCTTTTCGATCAGATATGCCGTCTTCTTTCCGGTACCCGGAATCTGGAAGCCACGCTCCAGCAGCAGCATAACAATCCGCTCAAATCCAATCGAAAATCCACAGGCCGGTGTTGCCTGTCCGGTAAACTTACCGATCATCTCATCATATCGTCCGCCGCCACCGACAGAGCCGCCGAATTCATCCATGGAAATCTCAAAAATCGGTCCTGTATAATAAGACATTCCACGTACCAGTGTCGGATCAAATGCCATCTTAAACTCTGCACTCTTTGTACTTTCCACACTGGCAATGATCGTCTTTAAGTTCTCTGCGACCTCAGCCGGAAGGAAATCACCAAGGGTCTCCTGTAAATACTGTACACCGGTCGTGTCCGCGGTTACCTTTTCAAATAAATCCAGATATTTGTCTACCGAAGCCTCTGCATACCCTTCCTTCAACAGCTCTTCACGGACACCATCCAGTCCGATCTTGTCCATCTTATCCAGAATGATAAAGACGGTATCATAATCTGCCTCCGGAAATCCGCTGTATGCAGCCATTGCCTTCAGGATCCGTCTGTCATTGATCCGGATCGTAAAGTTCTTAAAATCCAGCCTACCGAGCAATGTGGTTGTTGCAAGGATCAGCTCGATTTCTGCCAGAATGGTCGGTTCACCCAGAATATCGATATCACACTGCATAAACTGTCTGTATCTTCCGCGCTGCGGACGATCTGCCCGCCATACATTTCCCATCTGAAGTGCCTTAAACGGACTCGGCAATTCGTTTGCATTATTGGAATAATATCTCGAAAGCGGAACCGTCAGATCATAACGCAGACCTCCGTCCACCAGATCCAGCTCTTCCTTCGCTTCCTCAAGCTTTAATTTCTCGCCACGCTTCAGGATCTTGAAAATCAGTTTCTCATTCTCGCCGCCCTGCTTACTGTTCAGGTTCTCAATATGCTCCACACATGGAGTCTCTACGGAACAGAATCCAAATGTTCTATATGTCTCCTTGATCAATCCGATACAGTAATCGCGGATTGCCATCTCCTTTGGTAAGATGTCCTTCATACCGGTGACCGGCTTTTTTTTCATTGCCATATATCTCTCCTCCAAGTAATTATTTTATATTCTGTATTTCTGCTGTCAAAGGCATCTTCTGCAGATGTGTTTTCCCATCCATCCCTTCGATATCCTCCAGCTCTTCTAATGTACTCTGCGTATGGACTACACTCTGAAATGCCAGAAAAACACGCATATCAAAGTTCTTTACTTCATCTATCAGCAACCGGATCGCCGTATTTATATCAAAAGCCTTCCGATACGGGCGGTCTGCGATCAATGCGGCAAACACATCACATACACGTAAGATTCTGGCTCCCAGCGGGATTTCCTCACCACGCAGGTTAAACGGATATCCGGAGCCGTCATAGTTCTCGTGGTGGTATAAGACCATATTGCAGATATTATCCGAAAACCCCTGTTTCCGCAGAATCTGCTCACCCAGCTGGGCATGCCGCCTGATATACTGTGTCTCCTCAATCCGCATGGTATCCTCCTGCCGTCCATATATATAGCGGCTGATCTTCAGCTTTCCGATATCATGTACCATGCCTGCCAGAGCAATCTCCTGTATCTGATCTTCCGTAAGTCCAAGCTCCCGTGCAAGCTTTGCTGCCAAATCACTGACACACATGGCATGCAGAAGACCGGCGCTCAGATCTTCGCTCAAATATTCATTTATCGTTTCGCCAGAAAAAATATCCTGCTCCATTTCCATGTTTATCACCCTATCTGCTTTCCGGATGCAGCTCTGCTGCTTTTTGTCTGAAACCCGCAGCCTTTCTCTGCATCATTTCATCCACCCGGACAATATATTCATCTACATTCTTTACATTCTCGATCCGTTCAATCCGGTTTTCATCCGGGAACACCAATTTCGTAGATGTTCCAGCACCTAGTGCTATAATATCCATTTTTTCTTCCATAATCAAGATATTATAAAGACATTCTTTTCCGGAAACCGTATATCCTACATTTTCCAGATTCCCCGGAATATTTTTCTGTCGATACAAATAATAAGGCCGCATATCCATCTGTCTTGCATATTCATCCGCAAGCATCAGCATCTCGTTCGTGCTTCCGGTAATGCTGTCCCGATATTCCTGCATCCGGATATTCAGCTCAGCCGCCCGCTTGATTGCCAGCGAATGGACTGTCAGGCTGTCAGGTTGCAGCTTCCGGATCTCATCCAACGTATGACGGATCTTCTCCAGATCCTCGCCGGGTAGTCCGATGATCATATCCATATTGATATTATCCAGTCCGCACTCTCTCGCCATCCGGAATGCATCCACCGTCATTTGGGAAGTATGTGCCCGTCCGATAAACCGAAGGGTCTCATCATTCATGGTCTGTGGATTAATGCTGATCCGGGTCACCTTATGCTCCCGCAGCATCCGGAATTTCTCCCGGCTTAAACTGTCCGGTCTTCCGGCCTCTACCGTAAACTCCCGCAAATGTTCTGTCGGGAACGTCTGATAGATCCGGTCGATCACAGCCGCCAGCTGTTCTGCCGTTAACGAAGTCGGTGTGCCACCACCGATGTATACCGAAACCAGCTTCTTATTCTGATAAGCCTCTGCCACATAGTCCATCTCCCGGAACAATGCCTGCAGATACTCCTCTACCCGGTTCTGATACTGTGCGATCGGATAGGCTGTGAAAGAACAATACAGGCACCGGGACAGGCAAAACGGTATGCCTACATACAGGCAATACTCCTCCCGGAAATGAAAGCCCTGAAACAGCACCTGCTCCTTCTTCGCCACCTCATAGCAGATCTCACCCTTCTGTCTGGTCGTCAGATAGATCTGCTCGTATTCCTTTATGATCGGCTCCTGCTGCCAGCCTTCCTCCAGTCTGGCCGTTGCAAACTTTGTCGGACGAACCCCTGTCATACTGCCCCACGGGAGCGTCTTCTCACAATACCTGCTTAACAGGTAATAAGCAGCCGCCTTAATTGGATTTCGCGCCTGCTTTTTGTCCGGATAATAACACAGAGCCGTCTCTTCATCCAGCTTCTCGCCCTGTTCCCACAGACTCAGCCGGACTGCCTGTTCCTCCAGATCCGCCTGAAAGGTCAGCCGGGTCTCTTCCGGATGGAGCACAATCTTCTCGCCCGGAAGGAATGCCTGTATCATTGTCCGAAAATCATTATTATAATCATCTACATTCTGTTTCAGATAAATCATTTTATTGCCTCAACTTACTGAATAAACGGATTCGCATTTCTCTCTTTTCCGATCGTTGTCCGTTCATTATGTCCCGGATATACCGTAGTCTCATCCGGCAGCACCATCAGCTTTTCCCTGATACTGCTGATCAGCTTTCTTTCATCCCCGGTTGGGAAGTCGGACCGGCCTACACTTCTTGCAAATAATGTATCACCGGAAAAGAGAAATGCATTCTCCGGAAAATAATAGCACATGCCGCCCTTGGTATGGCCCGGTACCAGAAAGCACCGGATCTTTGTACCCAACAGTTCAATCTCCTGGTCATCCTGCAATAAAATATCCGGCTTCACAGTCACCATCTGACCGCTCAGCATGGTTGACAGATTCTTCCGCGGATCATTTAAAACATCTTCTTCCTCTGCAGATGCATAAATCGGTACTTTATGTCCAACCAGCTCCATCAATTCCGGCAAGGCCCCAATATGATCGTAATGTCCATGCGTCAACAGAATTGCTACACAGTTTAATTGCTCATTGACCAGAATATTATTCAGAAATCTGGCATTGCTCGCCGGATCGATCAGAACTGCGTCTCTGGTCACTGCATTATACACAGTATAGCAATTGGTCATGAAATCGCCCAGTTGATTGGTGATGACGATAAGTTCCTGCATATTGTACTCCTTTTCTTTCCTTCTCTATAACGGTTTCTCTGTTCTCCCGTTTCCGCTATATCAACCCATGGTCCGTTCAATATCAATAATATCATCGATATTCCGGATCTTGGCGATTACCTTATTCAACTGATCCACGCCCCGGATCTCAAATGCCACATTGATCGTAGCCTTGCCCTGACGATTCGTCCGCAATGTCATGCTGGTCACATTGATCAACATTTCCGTAAATACCTTTGACACATCAAATACAATATTCCGACGATCGATTGCATATATTTTAATATCTGTGACATACAAGGCATCCTGATCATTATCCTGCTTCTGCCACTCTGCCTCAATCAATCGTTCCTTCTCTTCCTCTGTCATACCAAGTACATTGATACAATCACTCCGATGAATGGATACGCCACGACCTCTGGTTACATAACCGACGATCTTGTCTCCCGGAACCGGACTGCAGCACTTTGAAAAATGAACCGCTACATCATCGATTCCCTTAACGATAATACCGCCCTTGGAATGCCTCGGCCGATGGACAACCTCCGCTCCTTCCGGAGACATCTGTGACAGGATTTCTTCATCACTGACCTGCTTGCAGTGATCCCGCTCATACTCCTCTACCAGCCGGTTCATGACCTGTCCTTCTTTCAGTCCGCCATGTCCGATAGCCGCACAGACAGACTCCCAATCCCGGAAGTTATACTTCTCTGTCACCTTAGCAATATATTCCGGCTTCGTATAATCACTTAACTGAATTCCCTTTGTCTTGCAATAGGAATTCAAAAGCTCCTTGCCACGGGTAATATTATCTTCTTTATATTCCTGACGGAACCACTGATTGATCTTGGTCTTTGCCTGTGTACTCTTTACGATATTTAACCAGTCACGGCTTGGTCCCTTCGCATTCTGTGCAGTCAGAATCTCTACCCGGTCACCATTCTGCAGCTTATAATCGATCGTTACCTGCCTGCCGTTAACTCTGGCACCGATCATACGGTTTCCGACTGCCGTATGAATGCTGTATGCAAAGTCGATTGGTGTCGAACCGGACGGAAGATTCTTCACATCCCCTGCCGGTGTGAAACAGTATACCTGCTCTGCAAACAGATCCAGGTCCGTCTTAATGGCACTCATAAATTCTTTATTGTCATCCGTCTCCTGCTGCCACTCCAGAATCTGACGTAGCCATGCCAGCTTCGCCTCTTCCTTCTCTTCTCCGGTGCTGCCTTGCATATTCTCCTTATATTTCCAATGGGCTGCAATACCGTATTCCGCAGTCCGGTGCATATCAAACGTCCGGATCTGAATCTCAAACGGCTGACCGGACGGTCCGATCAGAGTTGTATGAAGAGACTGATACATATTGGATTTCGGCATTGCAATGTAGTCTTTAAACCGCCCCGGAATCGGAGTATACATCTCATGAATAACTCCCAACGCCGCATAACAGTCCCGCACAGTCTCTACCTTGATCCGGACTGCAAATATATCATAAATCTGGTCCAGCGTCTTATGCTGATTCACCATTTTCTTATAAATACTGAAGAAATGTTTTACACGGCCATCAATCTCTGCCGGAATATTTGCATTATCAATATGTTTCTGAACATCCTGAACAATACTGGCAATGAATGCTTCCCGCTCTGTAATTCGTTCATTGATCTGTCTTGTCAGATCCTCATAAACTTCCGGCATCAGATATTTCAGCGACAGATCGTCTAATTCTACTTTTATTTTGGAAATACCCAGACGATGTGCGATCGGCGCATAAATATCCATCGTCTCGCGGCTCTTCTCAATCTGTTTCTGTGGTGACTGATATTGCATCGTTCTCAGATTATGCAGGCGATCGGCCAGTTTGATAATAATAACCCGGATATCCTTTGCCATAGCCAGAAACATTTTCCGCAGATTCTCTGCTTGCAGCTCCAGCTTATCCTGTGAAAAATTCAGCTTGGTCAGCTTGGTAACACCTTCTACGAGCAGGGCCACTTCCGGTGAGAATTCCTTTGCGATCTCATCTGCAGTCATAACCGTATCCTCTACCACATCATGAAGGATACCGGCCACGATCGTCTCCTTATCCATCTCCAGTTCCGCCAGGATGATCGCAACGCAGAGCGGGTGAATAATATATGGCTCACCAGACTTCCGCTTCTGATCCTTATGCGCCTCACTGGCAATATGATAGGCCTTTTCAATCATGGAAATATCTGTGGATGGATGATATTGCAGAATATGATCGATCAAATCATGATATAACTCATCCGGTGGTGTAAAATCAGCAGGGGTGCTCAAGGTTTTCTCTTTCTTCTTGCCCACATTGGCACCACCTACCAGATGCTGATTGTTCTTCAACACCTCTTCCATTTTGTTTTCAATCGTCTGCTCTGTATCCATGACTTCTGTTTTGTTTTCCATTGAACTGTCACCACACTTTCCAGGGATTCTTCTATCTTTTATTGTTACAGTATAAAAGGATTCTTATGAAAAATCAAGGGCAGCCGGCAAATAGCTTTTTACAACGATTTCCATTGCCCGCATACCATTGAACTCATTAATCGCCGGATAATATGCTACATGCAGCACCACATTATTCAGCCATCCCTTTAACATCTGATCACATTCCGCTTCCCCGAACCAGGCTCTTATATTGGACAGGAATTCCTCTACTTCGAAATAAATCCCTTCCATTCTGGCTCCGTTCTCGCTCTCAAACTCCAGCTTTAACAGATTGGCATTCCGCCCCAGTACCCGCGCTGAACGGACTTTTAAATTTTTCTGTGCAAATACCGGCTTCTCATTACCTTTTCCAAATGGCTCCAGAATCTCCAACTGCTCGATCAGATCAAATGAAATATAATCAATCGGCATCGGCACATCAATGTATAGCTTCGGCTTCAGGTCATCATCGGTCAGCTCACAGAGAACATTTAATTTATGACGCAGATATTCCAGGTCCTTCGCCCGGATCGTCATCCCTGCCGCCATCGGATGCCCGCCGTATTTCACCATCAGTTCTCTGCATTCCGTCAACGCATCATACATATTATAACCGTCAATGGACCGTGCAGACCCTTTCAGCAGTCCCGGCTCCGAATCGGTAAACACGATCGTCGGCCGGTAATATTTCTCCCGGATTCTGCCGGCGATGATGCCTGCCAGACTCTCATGGGTATCCGGAAGGTAGATCACCAGTACTCTGTCATCTGCCAGAGTGGTTGTCTCCACCTGTTCTACCGCAAACGCTGTTCCTTTCAGTGTCATTTCTTTCCGTTCATCATTCAGCTGCTTCAGATACTGTGCCTGCTTCTCTGCTTCTTCATAATCATCTGTCATCAGAAGATCCAGGCTCAGCTTGGCATTCTGCAGCCGTCCGGTAGAATTAATGCATGGGCCAAGTACAAATCCTACATGATATGCCTGCAGCTTCTTCTGCTCCAGCTCATTGGCCCGGATCAACGCCCGCAGTCCGATATTTCCGGTACGGTTCATCTCTTCCAATCCCCGTTTCACCAGTATACGATTCTCGTCCGTCAGCTCCATGACATCACAGATGGTTGCCATCGCCACGAATTCAATAAAATCCTCTGCCGCTTCTACCTCTATTCCGCAGCTCTCATAAAGCACCTGTATAAACTTATATGCCACTCCGGCTCCGCAAAGCTGCTTATATGGGTAGTCACAATCCGTCTGTTTCGGGTCTATGACCGCATCTGCCGGAGGAATTATATACTCTTTGTGGTCATCATCCTCATCATATTCAAACGGAATATCATGATGGTCCGTAATCACGACCGTCATTCCCAGACTTTTCGCATAAGCGGTTGCATCATATGCCGAAATACCGTTATCACAGGTCAGAAGCACTTCGATCCCTGCCTCCTGTGCCTCCTGTACCATATTGGTATTCATACCATAACCATCTGCGATCCGGTCCGGAATCCGGTAATCTACCTTGGCATTGCATCGAAGCAGTGCCCGGTACAATATGTAATTCGACATCACACCATCTACATCATAATCGGAAATAATCCGGATCGGTTTCTGATTCACAATCGCATCCCGTATGATCGCAACGCCCTGCTCCATGTCCTTCATCTGCCGCGGATCATATAGCTTCGCATTTGAATTCAGATAACGTTCCACTGCCTCTTCCCCGATCACATCCCGGTTCCGGATAACTCTGGCTATTACCGGATCAATATGAAATTTCTCTGCCAACGCATAAAAGTCAGCCTTCTTATTCAATGCTATCCACGTTTCATTCATATAAACTTACTCCATATTTCTGATTCTGATAAACACCGGGAAACGGAAGAGGCTGTTCAGATAAGTTTCTCCCCTATCAGAACAGCCTCGTTCCTCAATGTTCTTTATTATTTTGCAGCTTTGACTGTTTTTGTCTTTTCTTTCTTTGTCAGCTTCGTCCGCATGTAATACCATAATGGTCCGGTGATACAGATAGAAGAATATGTACCGCCAAGTACACCTACCATCAGGGCTAATGCAAATTCCTTAATTGCAGATACACCAACGATATACAATACCAGTACCATGACAAATGTAGTCAGGTTCGTGTAAATACTTCTGGTAAAGGTCTGCGTAATACTTGTATTTACAATATCCTTTAACGGAGTCTTCTTTGAATCCATAACCTTCATGTTCTCACGGATACGGTCGAAGATGATGATTGTTGCATTGATCGAGTAACCAACTATCGTCAGCATACATGCGATAAAGGTATTACCGACTGACAGATGTGCAACCGCATACAGTGTAAATACAAACATTACATCATGGATCAGTGCAAGTACGGCACTGGCACCGAACCGTACGTCCTTAAACCGGAACGCAATGTAAATCAGCATCAGGATAGATGCTACAATCACTGACAGGATTGCATCCCTCTGCATCTCATTGCTGACCGTTGAGCTGATGTTCTCTGTAGAGAAATCATTGATCGTAAATGCATCTCTCAATGCTGTTTCAGCTGCATTTCTCTGATCCAGACTCAGCTGCGGTGTTTTAATAATGATTGAATTGGAATCCTGCACATTCTGAAGCTGGATATCACCATCAGAAATACCGATAGCCTCCGAAACAACCGGAAGAATCTCTTTCTCCGCCTCAGCCAATGTATACTGCTTATCAAATTCTACTGTCATGGATGTACCACCCATGAACTCCATACTGAAATTCAGTACGTGACCGATATTTGTATTTGCCTTATTGATCGGCAGGAATACAAGACCGGCAATGATCACAAGTGCTGAGAATATAAAGCAGAACTTACTGTTCTTTACATAATCATGCGACTTCCGCTCCGAAATCGTACCATAGAACTTCGGATTGGTTACGCCCAGCTGGATAAATGCATTGAGCAGCATCTTGGTAATTACCAGTGCTGAGAACATAGACAGTAAAATACCTAATGCCAATGTCTGTGCAAATCCCTTGACAGAACCGGATGCCATGAACCACAGTACAGCTGCTGCGATCAGTGTTGTAATGTTTCCGTCTAAAATTGCGGAAAGTGCTTTCTTAAATCCGGCCTGAACCGCCATAGGAACGGTCTTTCCGGTTGTAATCTCTTCTTTAATACGTGTAAATATAATGACGTTCGCATCCACCGCCATACCGATAGAAAGCAGGATACCTGCGATACCCGGCAGAGTCAGGGTTACATCAAACAGATTCAGGCAAAGTACCATCAGAATCGTGTATGCACACAACGCCAATACAGAAACAACACCCGGGAATCTGTAAACCAGGATCATGATCAGAGCAACGATCGCCAGACCGATCACACCGGCCAACAGAGAGGTATGGATAGCATCCTCACCAAGCTTTGCTCCAACGACATTGGACTGCAGCTCTGTCAGTTCTAACGGAAGTGCACCGATACGGATCGAGGTTGCGATCCTATCCGCTTCTTCATAGCTTTCAATCTTATTAATCACACAGCTACCGGTTGTGATTGCCTCCTGCACCTGCGGTGCACTGACAACATCTCCATTATATATAATGTAGATCCGCTTGCCGACATTATTTGTAGTGGCAGTGGCGAACTTTTCGCGTCCGGAGTCCGTAAATTCCAACTGTACCACATAATCTGTGACTGTCTTTGAATTATCGATCCCGGCCTGTGCTTCTTTAATATCTGCACCGGTCAGAACCGTTTCATAATCTTTTCCGTTTGCAAAGAGCTGATAGTTGGTCTCATCCATAAACTCCAACGCTCCCGGCTGACCTAATTCTTCCAGGATCTCGGTTGCATTGGTCACACCCGGAATCTCAATTGCGATACGGTTATCTCCCTGCTTGTACACTTCACCCTCTGTGCTATAACCGTCCACACGTTTCTGTAATCGATATACGGTATCTGCCATGTCCTCTGACGAGATATCATCTCCTACAACACCATACGTAATGCTGACACCGCCTGCCAGATCAAGGCCAAGCTTAATATCTTCTGCTTTGCCGGAGCCTGCCAGTCCGAACACATCTACATATGCCATTCCTAAGGTCACAAGCAGAAAGAGTATGATCGCCAGTATTGCTTTGAACTTTTGATTTTTCATACTTTCTTTTCTCCTTTTCTTATTGGTCCGCTAACGCAGCCTTTATCATAATCGCGCATTCGATTCGCTTCTTTTGCAATTCACAGCCGATATCATATGCATCCAGGATACTTCCATGGAAATTATATGAATTAGCCGCACAGCCACCGCTGCAATAGAATCTTGCAAAACAATTCCGGCACTTCTCCTTTGCATATACATTGCAAAGCTTAAACTCATCCCGGATTTCTTCTGCCTGAACACCATGCCATACATCGCCCAGCTTAAACTCGTCCATTCCAACAAACTGATGGCACGGATACAGATCTCCCCACGGAGTAACCGCCAGATACTCTGTACCGGAACCGCATCCGGACAATCGCTTGGCTACACATGGTCCCTGTGTTAAATCTATCATAAAGTGGAAGAAATTAAAGCCTCTGCCTTCCTTCTCACGCTTGATAATCTCTTTTGCAAGCTTATCGTACTCCTCCAGCAGCTGCGGAAGATCTTCCTCCCGGATCGCATATGGCTCCTCCGGCGGTGCAACAACCGGTTCTACCGAAATCTGCTTAAATCCAAGGTCTGCCAGATGAATGACATCTTCTGCGAAATCCAGATTATGATGGGTAAATGTACCTCGCACATAATAATTCGTCTGATTCCGTAACTCGGCAAACTTCTGGAACTTCGGTACGATCAGATCATAGGATCCCTTTCCGTTCCGGGTCGGGCGCATATAGTCATTGACTTCCTTTCGGCCGTCAATACTCAGAACGACATTTGCCATCTCCTGATTGGCAAACTCCATAATATCATCATTCAGAAGCACGCCATTGGTCGTTAAGGTAAACCGGAAGTTCTTGTTATATGGTTCTTCCAGACTTCTGCCGTATCGAACCAGTTCTTTTACCACATCGAAATTCATGGTCGGCTCACCGCCAAAGAAATCTACCTCCAGATTCCTGCGGTTTCCGGAATTCGCCACCAGAAAGTCCAGTGCCTGTTTTCCGACCTCCAGGCTCATCAGTGCCCGTCGTCCATGGTATTCACCTTCTTCTGCAAAGCAGTACCGGCATCCCAGATTACAATCATGTGCAATATGCAGGCACAATGCCTTTACAACCGTCTTCCGTTTCTTAAAATCGATCACATACTGCTGATACTCATCCTCAGCAAACAGCTCACCGGATTCCTTCAGTGCCTCTACCTCTTCCAGTGTCTCCCGAAGCTCTTCGGCTGAATACTGCGGAAGTTCCTTCTCAAGAAGCGCCAAGTCGGTTTCTACTCCGTTTTCTCTGTTTTTCTCATATAATTCTATTACATCATAGGTTATATCATCCACAACATGAACAGCTCCGCTGCACACATCCATGACAATGTTATATCCGTTATTCTTATACTGATGAATCACGTTTCCAAACTCCTAATTGAATCACTATTCATATCAGCACAAAAAGAGGACAGCCTGGTGCAGTCCTCTCCTTCTGCTTACAATCATCTCGTTTTACGATTATCTCTTGTTCTCACAGGTCTGATTTCCAACGGTGCAGGAAGTCTTGCAAGCTGACTGGCAAGAAGTCTGGCACTCGCCACATCCACCATGAGCCATTGTGCTCTTTAATGTCTTATTGGTCAATGTCTTTATGTGTTTCATTCTAATATCCTCCTTCAATTCGATAGCTTAAATGAGTATATCATACTTTTTTGTGCCATGCAAGAAAAGTTATGCATTAACTCAGCATTCCACCCAGCATTCCGCCACCGATACAGAGTGCCCCCGCCAGAGCACTGGCTGTCGATACCATATTCAGACTGTTTTTCATGATCATGGATACTCCATACAGTATCAATATGTAAAGTGCCCCCATAATCAGTCCCCAGATAAATTTCCGCTCCTTTACCCTCTTTCCGGTCAGAAATCCCCCCAGAAGAGATGCCAGAACATAAATTGCCAGAATCACAAGATTCACCACTGTTTCGTTCAGCTCCCATTTATATATGACAAATGCCAGGACTGCCAGTGCCACTCCCGTAAATATGTAAGCCGCCACCAGGGATTTGATCACTTCCAGTATTTTCATTGATTTCGACATGTTCTGCCCCACCTTTCTTTCCATAGTATAGGATATGTCCCAGCCTGTGAAATAGAACCGAATTTCTTTTTTCTTGCCTTTTTTATTTTTTCATGCAACACTTAAGGTATTCTGTGACACTTCTATAACAGATACGGCAACCGAGGGGTGAGGAAATGCGCAAACACACACAGACAGATACTGAAAAACTGAAAGAAGCGGAACTGGTCACGCGTGCCAGACAGCAGGATGCAGAAGCATTTGCTGAACTATATGCTTCCGTCTACCGGGATTTATACCGATTTGCCCTTTATACTCTGGGCAATCCCGAAGATGCGGAGGATGTTGTCAGTGATACCGTAACGGATGCTTATGCAGCCATTCATAAGCTGCGCTCTGTGGAAGCATTCCGTCCATGGATTTTCCGCATTCTGACCAACAAATGCCGCATGATCCTGAAAAGCTATGTCAACCGAACCCTTCCACTGGAAACCGATATCCAGACACCGGATCGCAATTATGCAGAGATCCAGGATGTCCGGAATGCATTTGCCAGACTGGATGAACAGGAGCGTCTGATCCTGTCCCTAACCATTTTTGCCGGCTATTCCAATGAAGAATCCGCACGACTGCTTCATATGAAGTCCGGAACCCTGCGTTCTATTAAGAGTCGGACTCTGGATAAGCTGGAAACCCTATTGCATTATGAAAGGAGTGTCTCAAATGAATGAGCATGAATGGATCGATTATATAAAGAAAGAAACCGATGCTACTCCGATTCCGGAATCTCTGGAGCCGGAGCACATTCGTGAACAGTTGGCAACCGGCTCGGCTGCCGGTCAGAAGACAACCCGTCCATGGTATCGCAATCCATGGATTTATACCGCTGCCTGTCTGGTGCTTTGCTTTACCGGATTTCTCGGCCATCACTATCTGACGTCCTCCGCCACTTCTTCAGAGACTGCCCGTGAGGAAAGCTGTAACGATCTCGCTGCCGATTCCAATGTCGAATCTGCACCGTTTGACAGTGCAGCTGATGCTTCAAGCGCCTACACGTATCGGGATTTATTTGAACTGCTGAAGCAGAATACCCGCAACTATACACTGCAATCCAAGTATCTCGATGTTGTAGATGATTTTGATGATGCATCCGTCACAAATGATATATCCAAGGGAACTTATTACGAGACCAACCATCAGGTTGCCGATGTTGCAGAGGCGGATCTCGTCAAAACCGATGGTACCTATATTTATTCCTGCTATGCACAGGACCCCGAGGACAGTGGCGACTTAAACGCAGTCTCTATTACCCGGACGGAACAAGGCGACCTGTCTGCATGCAGCCATATCTCTTCCGATGATATTGCGACTGCATTGGGTACTACCCGGTCCTTCCGGATTCAGGAGCTTTATCTGGAGAGCAGCCGGCTGATCCTGCTTTGCACTGTCGACACAGACACGGATGCGGATGTGGGACCTGCCGACTCCATTATCTGTTACAGATGGACTCCTCACATGAATACCTACATTCTGACCTATGATGTCAGTCAGCCGGAGCAGCCGGTTCTGCTTTCTACCCTGATGCAGGAGGGAAATTATGCAGACTCCCGGTTATCAGATGGCTGCCTTTACACGTTCACTCAGAAATGGGTCACTATCCCGGATGATGCACCATTCAGCCTGGATTATTTCCCACAGGTAAACGATTCTCCGATTGCCATTGGGGATATCTTCCTGCCAACCGACACTACCGGCAACTGCTTCCAGATCATCACAGGGATGTCTCTGGAGCAGCCGGATGCATTTACCGCATCCCATGCAATCCTTTCCGACAATGGTACCTATTATGTCAGTACGGATTCTATTTACTTTGCACAGACAGTAATCCTGTCACAGGCAGATACAACGACCCGGACAGAGCTTTTCCGTTTCCATTATGCAGATGGTCAGATAGAAGCAGAGGGGCAGACTACCTTCCCCGGCACCCTGTTAAATCAGTTCGCCATGGATGAGTATCAGGGATATCTGCGTGTGGCTGCCACCGTCACGGCGATTGCAGACGATGCTTCCGAAGATTCGTCTTCAAATTCTCTGTATATTATCAATGACAATCTGGAGGTGGTAAGTTCCATTACAGATCTAGCCCCGGATGAGACGATTTATTCTGTGCGTTTTATGGGCGATGTCGGATATTTCGTTACTTACCGGCAGATAGATCCGCTGTTTGCGGTAGATCTGTCCAATCCCTTAAATCCGGTCATAACCGATGCTTTAAAGATTCCCGGCTTCTCAAGCTACCTTCATGCCTACTCCGATCATCTGCTCTTCGGATTCGGCATGGATGTCGATCCGGATACCGGTATATCCACAGGTCTGAAGCTATCCATGTTCGATATCTCAGATCCATATGATGTCAAAGAGGTGAACAAGACTGTCTTAACCGATATGTTCTTTTCCACCGCCCAATACGACCATAAATCTCTGATGATCGATCCCGAGAAAAACCTGATCGGGTTCTATGCAGAAAGCTACAATCCGGATATCGGCGACTATAATGACTATTATATCATTTACTCCTATGACCCATCCGCCGGATTTCAGGAAGTATTCCGGTGTGATATTCTACAGGATCCCGATCTGTCCTACGGAACAGGTGCCTATGGCATATACACCTACACGATACGCGGACTGTATATTGATAACATTTTCTATCTGGTAAACGGAAACCGCATCTGCTCTTACTCCATGGACACCTTCCGGAAACTAAAAGGACTGGTCAATTCGCGGTGATGGAGACTCCATCACCGGCGAATGCCAGCCCTGAAGATTGCATTTCTGCGATTATGATTCTACTGTGTCTCTACATGCTCCTGATAGGTCTCTGTAAAGATATGGCTTCCTGTCTCCTCATTGTCTACATGATAATACAGGTAATTATGCTGTGCCGGATTCAATACTGCTTCCATCGATACCTGACCCGGATTACAGATCGGTCCAACCGGGAGTCCTGTATACTTATACGTATTATACAGGGAATCCACTTCCAGATCATCATATGTGACCTCTGATTTATCATACAGCCCATTCGTGATCGGATACAACACAGTCGGGCACATCTGCAACATCATGCCCTCCTCCAGACGATTGTTGATAACACCGGCTATGATCGGTCGTTCCTCGTCCAGCTTCGCTTCCCGTTCTACGATAGACGCTCTGGTGACCATTTCAAATGCGGTATAGTTCAGTGCAGCAGCCTGATTTCTCATATCTGCATCATACACCTCTGAAAACTTATTCAGCATCATATCCACAAGATCATGGGCCGTTGTGTCATCATAAATATCATACGTTGCCGGGAACAAAAAGCCCTGCAGACGATATGTCACGTTCGCGCCCTCCGGTATACTGTCCAGAAAATCATAGGAATACGTATTCTCCTGAACGGCATCCAGAAATTCCTCTTCCGTAAACAGTCCTTCCGATTCTACTCTTTTGGCAATCTGTTCTATGGAGAATCCCTCCGGTATCGTCAGTGTTGCCTTAATCTCCTTAGTCTTCTCTACATGTCCCAGGATTTCAATCATTTCCTGTGTGCTCATTCCGGTATTCAGCGTAAACTCACCCGGCTGCAGAGAGCCACGATACTCCGATTCCTTCACCCGTTTTACAAATGCAGACGGGAACTGGATCAATCCTTTTTCTTTTAATATTTTTGCGATCTGCTTTGTAGCTGCCCCTTCCGGTATCACTACAACCACATCCTCGCCCTCTGTCGATTCTGTGCCCTGATATTCATCCTGATATATCTTATACTGACTGTATCCGTATATCATGGAAACCAGCACAACGACCAGAACGACCGATATAATGATCAATGGTTTTGGATTCTTCATTTGTATCCCCTTTTATACGGTTTCAGGCTCCGGATAATCAACTCCGAAGGTCTCAACGGTTACAGTCTTCATTCTCTGATCCTCTACCGGACGATCCATGTAATCTGTACGAACAGATGCTATCTTATTTACAACATCCATTCCTTCTGTAATCTTACCGAATGCTGCATAGGCACCATCCAGATGTGGTGAGGTCTTATGCATAATAAAGAACTGGGATCCTGCAGAATCCGGTGCCATGGTCCGTGCCATAGACAGCACACCCTCTGTATGCTTTAGATCATTCTTGAACCCATTCTGTGAAAATTCACCCTTAATGCTGTAGCCCGGTCCACCTGCTCCGGTTCCGTCCGGGTCACCGCCCTGAATCATGAATCCGCTGATGACTCTGTGGAAAATCAGTCCGTCATAATAGCCCTTCTTTACAAGTGAGATAAAGTTATTTACGGAATTCGGTGCAATCTCCGGATACAGCTCTGCTTTCATGATATCACCGTTTTCCATTTCAAATGTTACTACTGGATTTGACATATCCTTGTCCTCCTTTTCTTCGTCTTCCCTTAATTCTTAAACATCAATGTCCCAGAAGCCTTCCAGTGTGGCAAAATAATCCTCCGGTGTCTCTGCCCGGCGAATCAGCTTCGTAGAGCCATCCTCACACAATAAGACTTCTGCCGATTTTAACTTACCATTATAATTGTAGCCCATGGCGAATCCATGTGCACCGGTATCATGGATCACTAAAAGATCTCCGATGTCAATCTTCGGAAGCTTCCGGTCTACTGCAAATTTATCATTATTCTCACACAGGGAACCGGTCACATCATAAACATGATCGCATGGCTCCTGCTCCTTACCCATAACTGTAATATGATGATACGCTCCATACATAGCCGGACGCATCAGGTTCACTGCACAGGCATCCACACCAATGTAATCCTTATAGGTCTGCTTCTCATGGATTGCCTTTACAACCAGATGTCCGTAAGGGCCAAGCATGAACCGTCCGAGTTCTGTATAAATCTTGACATCACCCATACCTGCCGGAACCAGCACCTCATCATATACCTTATGAACACCCTCGCCGATTACAAGGATATCGTTCGGCTCCTTGTCCGGTGTATATGGAATACCCACACCACCTGACAGGTTGATAAAGCTTAACTGCACGCCGGTCTTTTCCTTGATCTCAACCGCCAGCTCAAATAAGATCTTTGCCAATGCAGGATAATACTCATTCGTCACGGTATTGCTGGCCAGAAATGCATGCATACCAAAGGTCTCTACACCCAATGCCTTCAGTCTGGAATAAGCCTCCAGAATCTGATCCTTTGTCATACCGTACTTCGCATCTCCCGGATTGTCCATAATATCCGTTCCCAGTTCAAATACACCGCCCGGATTGAAACGGCAGCTGATCTTTTTCGGAATGCCTGCGGCCTTCTCCAGAAAATCAATATGTGTGATATCATCCAGATTGATCGTTGCATCCAGCTGTCTTGCCTTTACAAACTCTTCTGCCGGGGTATCATTGGATGAAAACATAATATCATCTCCGTGAAATCCCATTCTCTCTGACATCATCAGCTCTGTCAGGGATGAGCAGTCGGTTCCGCAGCCCTCTTCCTTCAGGATCTTCAGAATTGTCGGATTCGGGGTTGCCTTTACTGCAAAATATTCCTTGTATCCCGGATTCCATGCAAATGCCTGCTTTAATCTTCTGGCATTCTCCCGGATTCCCTTTTCATCATACAGATGGAACGGGGTTGGATACTGTTCTACGATTTTGTCTAACTGTTCTTTCGTAACAAAGGGTGTTTTACTCATGGTGTTCATTCATCTCCTGCTATAAGTTTCTTTGACAAGTATAGTATACTTGATCATAATTCGCAATGTATAATATCTGCTGTGTCTGCTACTTTTCTTCGGTTTCTGTTTCCTCCGCCTCTGTCGTCTGTGCTTCCGCCGTTTCTTCGGTCTCTGTCGTCTGTGCTTCCGCCCTCTCGTCGTTCTCAGCCTCGCGTGCTTCCGCTTCCTGTCTGTGCAGTTCATCAAAATCTACTTCTACTTCAAAATCATAATCGTCATTTTCAATCTTTCCGTCATCCTCCGCAATATAACCGCATTTCTTAAATAAACGCTCGTAATTATAAACCAGAAGATATCCGATCGCACCTATTCCAAGGAACAATACAAAGGCCCCGATGATAACCGATGATACACATAAGAAGCCAATGATTCCAAACAATACTAAAATTCCGATTGAAAACGGTAACCGACTTAATCCTATTAAAAATGCATTCTGAAGTGTCTTTCCTACCGGATTCTCAAATCGTGCCTGCAACGGAAATACAAATATGAACGTAATAAACCAGAGAAGGCAAAGGATTCCGCTGATTCCAAGCATAACACCGGAGAACTGCATCTCTGAATTCACCAGCCAGAAATATACATCCAGTCCGAGTATCGCTCCGATTGCCAGCATGATCAGCCAGAGAATCGTAGCTTTCTTAAAATTCTTACCGAAGCTTCTGAAGTATCGCTTAAATATATATCCGTCTTCCTTCCGAAGAGAATCCATTGCCGTATAATAGAAGGCGCAAAGCGATGCGCCGATCGTCACCACAGGCAGGCATGTAATTATAAATAATACACCCGTCAGCAGCATATCCGCATATCGGTTAATTGCTCTCCATACAGGATTATTCTCCCCAAAAGTACCATAGTTTGACATTTTCATTTCTCCAATCCGTAACGGTTAATTACTTTTAATCAAAATATATCATAATGGAAAGCCTGTTGAATTACAAGTTAAATTATTATAAACCCCTTTGTCTTGTTGACCTTTTTTTCAATCCATGCTAGCATGGTGGTCGATATTTCATGAAAGAATTGACAATCAACATAAGTATCGGAAGACAATCAGAAAGAAGGAGATTTCTATGGCTTTAACCAATAAATGGAAATGTGCATATCACCTGACTCCCCCAACCGGATGGATGAATGATCCAAATGGGATCTGTCAGCTTGGCGATACCTATCACGTATTCTTTCAGTATGCACCGGATTATCCGAAGGACGATAACAAATCCTGGGGACACTATATCTCAAACGATCTGTTACACTGGAGATTTGCCGGTACCGCTTTCTATCCGGACAACCGGCTGGACAAGGATGGCGCCTATTCCGGAAATGCACTGATTGAAAACGGAAGGATGACCATCTATTACACCGGAAATGTAAAACAGGACGGTGATCACGACTATACACATTCCGGCCGGGAATCCAATACAATCCGGGTAACCTCGGAAGATGGAATGCATTTTTCCCAAAAGGAATGCGTCTTAAATAATCAGGATTATCCTGCAAATTATACCTGCCACATCCGCGATCCCAAAGTCTGGAAGGATGGAAATACCTATAAAATGGTACTGGGTGGCAGAAAAAATGATGATAGCGGTGCTATCCTTATCTATGAATCCATGGATGGCATTCACTGGACTCACGCTCATGATGTGACCTCGCATAACCCATTCGGATATATGTGGGAATGTCCGGATATTTTTGAACTGGATCACCAGTATTATCTTTCCTGCTGTCCACAGGGCATTGAACCGGAACCTTATCGCTATCAGAATTACCACCTGTCCGGATATTTTCCGCTCAGTGCCACGGATATTCAGACATCCGGTACGGAACAGCCGGAGCTTACTACTATAGATGAAACCCGGTTTCAGGAATGGGACTATGGATTTGATTTCTATGCACCACAGACCTTCCTGGATAATCAGGGACGCCGGATTCTGATCGGATGGGTCGGTGGTCCGGATAGTCCTTATGCAGAACCATCTCTGGAACAGGAGCACTGGATCTATAACCTGACAGTCCCAAGAGTTATCGGAGTACAGAATGGCAGGCTGACGCAAATGCCGATTCCGGAATTGAAACAATTGCGCTCCGCAGTCCGTCAGCTTCAATGCGGAGTTGCAGAAGAACTGCCTTCCAACTGTTTTGACTGGGAATTAAGCTCCGTTGCTCCTCTGAAATCATTTCAGATCCGTTTTACGGATGATATGGAACTGACCTATCAGGATGACATTCTCTCTCTGCGCTTTTCCAGAGAAACCGGTGCCGGACGTACCTGCCGTCAGCTGAAATGTGAGGCGATCCGGTCCCTGCGCATCCTGGTTGATCGGTCCGTCATGGAACTATATGTTAACGACGGTGCCTATGTCATGACCTCCAGATTCTTTCCAAAGGAAAGTCTGAGGATATGTGCAGAAGGTGCCTTTCGCACAAATCAATTATGGATGATTTCAACTGATACAGTCTGATCTCGAAAGGAGTGATTATCATGTTAACTGCAGATGTAACTGCGATCGGCGAAGTATTGATCGATTATACTCCATATGGAGTTTCCGAAGGCGGACAGCCTTTATTTGAGCAAAATCCGGGAGGTGCTCCGGCAAATGTATTAGCCGCTCTTTCCCACCTTAAAAAACGTACCGCATTCATCGGCAAGGTAGGAAATGACATGCAGGGCCATTTTCTCGTTCAGACATTGCGGGAACATGGCATTGACACCAGTGGCATTGTCATCGATGATCATGTCTTTACAACTCTTGCCTTTGTATCTTTAAAGGATGGAGAACGTTCCTTCTCCTTTGCACGCAAACCGGGTGCCGATACCTGTCTCCGTCCGGAAGAAGTCCGGGCCGGACTTTTGCAGAAGACTCGGTTTCTGCATTTTGGTTCCCTGTCTCTTACTGATGAACCAGCCCGCAGCGCCACCATGCATGCGATCAACATTGCCAAACAATCCGGTGCCTGGATCTCTTATGATCCGAATTATCGTGCACCTTTATGGGAAAGTGAACAGACCGCTGTCTCACGTATGCGTTCTGTCCTGCCTTATGTAGATATTATGAAGCTTTCGGATGAAGAAACCTCTCTTCTTACCGGCGAGTCAGATCCTCGGGTAGCTGCAGAAGTACTGTTAAATCAGGGAATCTCCTGTGTCATTGTCACACTGGGAGCTGAGGGTGCCTACTTAGCAACAAAGCACGTACAGGTCACGGAGCCGGGCTTTCAAAGCCATGTGATTGATACCACCGGTGCCGGAGATTCCTTCTGGGGCGGAGTTCTGTCAAAGCTTTGTGACTTTGAGACCGCTCCTGCCGCACTCACGATTCAACAGGCGCATTCCCTTCTGCGATTTGCCAATGCAGTAGCTTCCTGTTGTGTTGAGAAACGCGGTGGCATCCCGGCAATGCCGACTCTGACAGAAGTACAGGCAAGGCTGCATTAATTCAGCAGCCCGCCATGCACGCTCTTATTTCATTTATCTCCTGGCTTGTGCACTCTGCAATTTCCAGAATATCATCTTCCGAATATCCCCTTTTTAACATATTCTCTATAACCCGCTGTCTGTTCTCTCTTTGGCCTTCTGCCTTACCTTCTTTTTTGCCTTCCTCCTTACCACTGGCATATCCGATTTCTCTTTCCTCCGCAGCCATATCACTCCATGCTTTACACATATCTATAACCTCCTCGTCTTTCTCCATTCTGATATCTGTCCCGGTTATCAGATTAATCAACTGTATTGCCTCGCGCTCCATATGGCAGAAACGGTCTTCATCCTTCTGAATCAGACGTTGCATCTGTTCCTTATCCCTTGAATACTTAATAAAACTCAATACTTCCCGCATACTGCTATGAAACTTCTCAAATTCCGATTCATCCATATTGCCCGGTGCAATCAGATGAATCTTATAATCCTGTACGTATCTTAATATCTCTTCATCCGTATCCTCCAGCATCTCATAAAGAGAGGTCGGCCCATCCCATGGCTGATCCTGAAACAAAATCACGATTGTTACAATCGGCACCAGTTTATCCTGCTTTGAGATCCCGGACAAAAACTCTGCCGGTGTTCCACTGCAATGCTGTGCCCTCCTCTTATCATCCACCTGCTTCATATAACGCATAGCATCATTCAGCATATTTCGTACCGGCATGGCATAATGCACCTCTGACTGGTTCTCCAGACTAACCAGCACATATACCGCCTGCCGGTCTCTCCTGATGCTCACCAGTTTTAGGACATCACGGCTCCGTTGCATTCCTATAGGAGGATGCTGCTTCCCTTCTGTCTCTTCCAGAAATACCTCTTCCACATTCAGTTCCTGCAGATCTTCTGCCCTCACAGTCTCCTTACCGTCAAAAAACATATAATTCACAATATCCGCAAATATTCTGTTATCCTCTGTATAGCATTTCTCAGCAATATCCTTTTTTCCCATTCATAACCTCCTTCATTCTTTCTATCAGAATTCCGGAATGTTCTCTGAAATCTTTGGTTCACCTACATATCAGCCAAAGCAATGACCGATATGCGAACTATACCGTGTGCCTCCCCGCATCCGGAATTCTGCTGTTTTCTGTTTGAAATTCAGCAAGAACCCTACCTGTCAGATCAGCCATCTCAGCCTTGAATTATAGAAAAAATAGACAAAATATACTTGCTTTATAGTAAGTATACTTTGTCTATTGTTATTTGTCAATATTTTCTTTTTGCTTTTTACATTAGTAACGGATTTGAAATCCACTTTCGTCTTTCAGCTGTGGCTGATCTGCTACTGATTTACTGTCAATCCGTATCCAGTGCGTACCGGCATCCAGATTCCGGATGAACAGCTCTACATTCTCCCGTTTCCCTTGCACTTCCATCTCAACACCACCGTTATAAAGATTCCGTACCCAGCCGGTTAGATCATATTCCATTGCCAGATTCATTGCATGATACCGGAATCCGACTCCCTGTACTCTGCCTGTTACAATGATATATTTGCGCACCATGTTATCTGCTCCCTATCTGTATGTCGCTTCCTTTTCAATTTTTATACTACTACATCCTTCCAACTTAACTGTTCCCCATTTTTTATATTTTTGTTTGCCTTTTTACCTAAAAGGCTCTCAAAATCAACCGCCTTGATCTCCCCTGTTCCCGGACGCTTCACCCATATATTTTCCATTGTGAACGGCTCACCGGCATGAATATCTGCGATTGCCACCACGGTTGCGAATGCAAAATCAATTGTCACCTGCTCTTCCTTTAACGCAGCCTTCTCTCCGCCACGCATCTGAAAGATCTCCCGACTGCTCTGGATCAGTTCTGCCATTTCAGCTCCATCCATAGAACAGATAATATCCGGACCCGGGCGATATTTACTGTCCGTAAAATGACGTTCCAAAATACATGCACCCAGCGCAGTTGCTGCAAGGCAGGCATTATTATTCAAACTATGGTCAGACAAACCAACGACTGCGTTTGGAAATGCCTGTTGTAATTGTGTCATAGCCCCCAGCCGGATCCATTCCGGCTTGGTCGGATACAGATTCGTGCAGTGTAAAAGTGCATATGGCACACCATATGCCTCCATAATATCAACAGTCTTCTGAATACTTGCAATATCATTCATACCAGTCGATACGATCATTGGCTTACCGAAACCTGCAATATGCTTAATTAACGGATAATTGTTACATTCACCGGAACCAATCTTATATGCCGCAACTCCCATACGTTCCAGCCGGTCTGCTGCCGCTCTTGAAAACGGAGTGCTGATAAAGATCATTCCCTTTGATTCCACATACCGTTTCAACTCTGTTTCATCTTCTTCAGATAACGCACACCGTTTCATAATTTCATAGATAGACACATCTGCATTTCCCGGAATTACCTTTTTTGCTGCATCTGCCATCTCATCTTCTACAATATGCGTCTGATGCTTAATTACCTCTGCTCCTGCCTTTGCCGCAGCATCCACCATCTGCTTTGCAACTTCCAAGCTTCCCTCATGATTAATTCCGATCTCTGCAATTACAAGCGGCGGATAGCCCGGACCTATTTTTCGATCATCGATCATAAATTCTTTCATCTTATAATCTCTCCTTTCCTCTTTTTTAATATATTTATATTTCATTCAATATTTTCAACACTTGATCGTTCTCTTCCCGAGTTCTGATTGCTATTCGAATATATTGTCTATCATTTTTCACCTTTTCGGTCAGATTTTTGATCAATATTCCTTTTTCAAACAAACAAATACATATTTCTCCGGCACTTCTCCCTATCACCTCGCACATTACATAATTAGCCTGCGTTGGTACTGCTTTTAGATACTCTATTTGCTCCAGTTTTTCCAAAAAATCTTTCCGGGTTTTTCGGAACTCCACCAAAGCAGCG
>ERZ1035006.528-NODE-528-length-30088-cov-20.041987_pt1 | contig 30088 bp, 23 predicted proteins | sample MGYA00520694_ERZ1035006 | MGnify/ENA primary metagenome ERZ1035006 (study PRJEB33766, sample SAMN09781746) | gut metagenome | biome: gut microbiome | host: Homo sapiens | place: Madagascar | study: EMG produced TPA metagenomics assembly of the PRJNA485056 data... | reverse complement strand
ACACGATGTTCAATCAAGCCGCCACTGAGCCATGGATGGCGAATTGGCGGCGGTTGCGTACGGGTTCATAATTTATATCAGAACATCTTAGAATTTCTTAGTTTCAATACATCGTATATGGAACAATTCAAAATAAAATATATGTACTACCAATACAAAAAATCATGTACAATGATCGTGTACATTTAATAAAAAAGGAGATTAGACACATGAATGAGATTACAATGCAGTTAGTTGCAGATAAGTATATTAAGATGGCTTTGGAGGAGGATATCAACAGTGAAGATATCAGCACGAATGCCGTGATGCCGGAGTATAAGAAGGGCGAAGTTACATTACTTGCGAAGCAGGACGGAATCATCGCCGGATTGCAGGTATTTAAGCGTGTATTTACGATGTTGGATCCGAATACGGAAGTGATCTTTGCTAAGAAGGATGGAAAACAGATCAAAGATGGCGATACCGTGACAAACGGTCAGGTGCTTGCAACGGTTGTCGGAGATATCCGTGTGTTGCTATCCGGTGAGCGTACGGCACTGAATTACCTGCAGCGCATGAGTGGTATTGCAACCTATACAAATAATGTTGCAGCACTTTTAAAGGGAACAAATACCAAACTGCTTGATACAAGAAAAACAACACCTTGCATGCGCATTTTCGAGAAGTATGCGGTTCGTGCCGGCGGTGGAAATAATCACAGATACAATCTGTCTGATGCAGTTATGCTGAAGGATAATCACATTGATGCTGCAGGCGGTGTGGCAAAGGCAATTCAGATGGCAAGAGATTATGCATCGTTTGTCTGCAAGATTGAAGTAGAAACTGAGAATCTGGATATGGTAAGAGAAGCAGTGGAAGCGGGTGCCGATATTATTATGTTAGATAATATGTCCCCGGATCTGATGGCGGAAGCAATTAAGATCATCGACGGACGTGCCAAAACGGAGTGTTCCGGAAATATTACAAAAGAAAATATTGAGACAATCACAAAGCTTGGTGTAGACTACGTATCCAGTGGTGCACTGACACACTCAGCACCTATTTTAGATATCAGTCTGAAGCATCTGCATTCAGTTGACTAATCATTTTGTATGCTGGGTTACAATAATTTAATTATGTATACTTATCAGCTGTTTTTAATTATGTATGCACGAATGAATATCAATCAAGGAGGAAAAGCAGATGGAGCAGACAATTATATCCGGTGATGAGCGCAGAGAGAAGCTGCTTGCATTGTTACTGCGTTCTGATGAACCGTTGTCGGGTGGAAAAATCGGGGATATCTACCATGTCAGCCGTCAGGTTGTCGTGCAGGATATTGCATTGCTGCGCTCAAAGGGACATTCAATCGTATCGACACCACGTGGATATATGTATGAGAAAGATGCGGACAATCAGAATTGCCGGCGGATTGTGAAGGTCTGCCACACGGATGATCAGGCAGAAGAAGAATTAAGCACGATTGTCGATTTCGGCGGAGTCGTTTTAGATGTTATGGTCAATCACCGCACCTACGGCAAGGTCACGGCACCGCTGAACATCAAAAGCCGCCGTGACATCCGCAAATTTATTGAAGACCTGAAAGCAAGCAAATCTTCCCTTTTATCAAACACAACTTCCGGCTACCATTTTCACACAATCGAAGCCGAAAGCGAAGATATTCTTGACGAAATTGAAGAAGCCCTGAAGGAAAAACACTTTCTTGTCGACTTCCTCGATTACGAAACCACCTTCAAGCAATAACCCTAAGGTCAAATTTTTGAGGTAATTAACACAGATATTTGTATTTTCGTACACAAATAAATAATCAATCCAACGATTATTATAAAAAGTGATATTTTCAAATAACTGCCAATATGTTACAATAGCAATCGTGTATAACTTATAAGATAACGTAAATAGCGAATTGTATCCATTCAAATTGTATATTGTGTTGTCTGTAATTATTAATTTGTTTGCAGACCATTGGAACACGCTGGTACTTAATGAGCAAGTTCTATATTTTCAACAATGAATTATTATATCTTGCGAATTTAGTACCACTGCGTGTGGAAGTGAGCGAGAGCGCGTCTGCAAGCAATTATATAATTACAGACAATACTTAGATAACGTATAGGATACAATTCGCGAATCAAGCAATTAAACTCAGGAGGATAATTACAATGGCAAAAATTCAGATGAAGACTCCACTGGTAGAAATGGACGGAGACGAGATGACACGAATCCTTTGGAAGATTATCAAGGACGAACTGATCTACCCATTTATCGACTTGAAGTCCGAGTATTACGACCTTGGCCTGGAGTACAGAAACGAGACAAACGATAAGGTTACTTTTGATTCTGCATACGCAACACAGAAGTATGGTGTCGCAGTCAAGTGTGCTACAATCACACCGAACGCTGCCCGTATGACAGAGTACAACCTGAAAGAAATGTGGAAGAGTCCAAACGGAACGATTCGTGCGATCTTAGACGGAACCGTATTCCGTGCCCCAATCGTTGTCAAGGGAATTGAGCCTTGCGTAAAGAACTGGAAGAAACCTATCACAATCGCAAGACATGCATACGGCGATGTGTATAAGAGTGTGGAAATCGATGTGCCGGGTGCCGGTACAGCCGAGCTTGTATTTACAGGTGAGGACGGACAGGTAATCAAGGAAACAATTCATAAGTTCGATGGCCCAGGTGTGATTCAGGGACAGCATAATATCGACAAGTCCATCGAGAGCTTTGCAAGAAGCTGCTTTAACTATGCACTTGATACAAAGCAGACACTGTGGTTTGCTACAAAGGATACGATTTCCAAGAAATACGACCATACATTTAAAGATATCTTCCAGGAGATCTTCGATAAAGAATACAAAGAGAAGTTTGACGCTGCAGGCATCGAGTATTTCTATACACTGATTGATGATGCGGTTGCCCGTGTTATGAAGTCTGAGGGTGGATTTATCTGGGCTTGTAAGAACTACGATGGCGATGTTATGAGTGATATGATTTCGTCTGCATTCGGTTCTCTTGCCATGATGACATCCGTACTTGTTTCTCCGGATGGAAAATATGAGTACGAAGCAGCACACGGAACCGTTCAGAGACATTACTACAAGCACTTAAAAGGTGAGGAAACATCAACAAACTCTGTTGCAACGATTTTCGCATGGACAGGTGCTTTGAGAAAACGTGGTGAGCTTGACAATATCCCGGAGCTGATGGGATTTGCAGATAAGCTCGAGCAGGCTACAATCAAGACGATTGAAGATGGCAAGATGACTAAGGATCTTGCACTTATCACAACGATGAAAGATGTCACTGTATTAAACAGCGAGAACTTCATCAAAGCAATCCGAGAAACACTTGAGGGAATGTTATCTTAATGAATATATGGGATGTTCTGAAAATTGAACAGACAAAGGATAAAGACGCATTGAAGAAAGCCTATCGAATGCGTCTTTCTTCTGTCAATCCGGAAGATAATCCGGAAGGGTTTATGGAGCTTCGGAAAGCGTACGAGGAGGCTGTGCGCCTTGCTGACCAATCGGAAGAAACACCATCGGAAAAATCAAAAAAAATGTCTACAGAAGAACAGGATGCATTGTCCGATATATACAATCATTTTGAACGACGAATCAATCCAGACTGCTGGCAGGCACTTTTTGATACTGATTTCTATGTGGCGCTTGATACTTGTGAAGATGCATTGGATGATCTTATGCATTTTTTACTGGAGCATGTCTTCCTGCCACAGAAAGTATGGAAGGTGATAGTAGATCGGTTTGATATTGCAGAAAATAAAAGGGAACTTGCAGAACGTATTCCCGAGAATTTTCTCGATTATATCTTAAATAATGCGAAGTATGATGATATTATCAACTATGAATTATTCGATTTGCAAGGGAACGAGACTCCACAGCAAATTGATGATTATATCCGTGATTATATTGAACTCGACCGGCTGATTCGGGCGCATAACAAAGAAGAAGCAGAAAAAAAGTATATTTATATTCGTGATGCCTATTCCTTTAAGAATCAGTATCTTACACTCTGTGCGCTTCGCATCCGGTTACAATTCTGTCATGATGCGTTTGCTGACAAGATTGAAGCTATGTCAGAGGAAGAAAAAGAACATTCTGATCTCGACAATCTTTATGCTGAAACTAACGCGGATGAACTACAATCAATCTTCGTGGATGCTATCAAATTGACAGAAGCAGCCCCTGAGGATATTACGATTTTGTTATTTTGCGGAGATATTGCTATCACCCGGCAGGAATATGTCCAGGCAAAAGAGTTTTACGACAGAGCAAAGTCGTTGGATACGGATAATTATTTTGTGCGCGTCAAACAGGCGGAGATTGCTTTTCGTACCGGACTGTATAAAGAATCCAGAGACTTGTTTATGGATCTGCTTAAGGAAAATCATTATGATGACAATGTACGTATTGGTATGGTACGTGCCAATCAGAAGATGATTGAACAAAACCGGAAGCGCTTGAAAGAATATCCGGATGATTTGAAAGCGAAGATGGAAATCGGTTGGAGTTATTACCAAAGCTATCAGTTTCAAGAAGCAATTGACTTTTTGAAAACAGTAACTCCGGACCAGGAAACAAAATTTGAATATTATAACGTGCTTGGTCGATGTTACCTTGGAAATGCAGATTATAAAAATGCAAGAGAATGTTTTCACACATGGGAAAATCTAATCGAATCCATTCCGGAAAATGATGAATCGGAAAACGCACAAAAGAAGCGGAAACGATATCCATATGTAAATTTTCTGCTTTCTGACTGCTATATGAAGTTGAAGGACTACACACAGGCAGAGCAATATCTGAAGAAAGCACTATCCACAGAACATGAAGAAATCATTCTGTCTTATGAAGCCCTTTGTGAGTTATCCTATCTTCAGGGGAAATATGCATACTGTCTTAAAGCCTGTGAATTTTTGATTGATAAAGAACCACAGGATTATGTTGGATATCTGTTCAAGGCAAAAGCATGCAGAGAATTGAATTATATACAGGATACTTATAATTCCTGTGAACGTGCCATACATCTATATCCGTATCTTGCACAGCCATATGCTATAGAAACGGAAATTTTTCTGGATGCACGTCAATATGAAGATGCACAGGCAACAATCAAACGGTTTGATACTATGAAAAACGGAAGCGACTGGATTGATTACTGCCGCGCAAGGCTTTATTTTGGTAAAGGGAATGTGCAGCAGGCAGTTCAAACATTGGCAAAGATTGTTGCGCAATCCAATTTGAAACTGACCGATATGGATCATTTTGAAGATGTCACAATGCTACTCGGCATCTGTTATAAACAAACCGGTATGTACAAAGAGGCTTTACAGCAATTTATAAAAACCAGAGAGTTAAACGACAGAACGTCTCTTGTAAATTACTATATAGGATCTATGTACCTGAAGCTTGGGGAGTTGAACAAATCCATCACATATCTGGATGTTCAGATAAAAAAATCCCCCATTGCACAGGCATACAGCGACCGCGGAACTGCCTATTTCATTTTGCAGGATTACAATCATGCGATGAGTGATTACCTTATGCTTCTCAAACTGGAACCTGAAAATGCATTTGCATATATGCAGATTGGAAGAATTCATGAGGCAGGGAACAGTTTTAAAGCGGCTGCGGATGCATATCAGAAGGTTTATACACTTGCTCCGGATAATGACAAATTACTACAGGACTGCATGCAGTTTTTAGCACGTGTATACCAATGTATGAACTGGTTTACAGAAAGCAGAAAGCTCTATGAAACATATCGCGAACGTTTTGAATGGAACGCGGATATTGCATATGACTATGCGGTATTGTTAGTTCGCATAGGAGATGTGAAAACGGCAATCTCCATGCTTCAGCCGTTTATTGATGATCCGGCATGCGCACGTAAACTGATTGAAATCTATGGAGATGAGGAATATATTGATTTAGCTCATGAGACCTTTGAATATATAATTAGCAAAGATGAAAAAGACATCCTTACTTATGGTGTTATGGGTGATGTTTTCCGTAAAAACGGACTATATGAAGACGCAAAAAATCTTTATGAGAAAGCAATAGAACTTGACACTCAAAAAGAAGCCAATTATTATAGTGAGTGGTTAGAATGCATGCTAAAATTAAAACCTCTTCGAAGTATTAAGAAATATCTTCCATTTGCAACAATTGCCAAAGATCGTATGAATACACCGTTTGCATATATTAAATCGTCCCGGATTTCCCGACTGACCAAAGATTATGCAACCGCATTCACCCTTTTACGTCAGGCATTGAAAGTTCCACGTTGCAAAGGCTGCTTTTACAGTGTCTGTCATCGAGTGATTTACGAACAAGCTGTCTTGTATGAGAAACAACGTAATTATGCAATGGCACGAAGTATGTACGAAGAAGCAATCAATATATGCGGGCAGAACGCTTTTTATGAAGCATGTTTAAAACGAATAGATGATAAAATTAAGAAATAGGATGAATATATGATAGTTGGAATTGATTTAGGAACTACTAACAGTTTAATTGCATATTTTGATGGTGATCACGCGAAGGTCATCCCAAACCGTCTGGGGGAGAATCTTACACCGTCCGTAGTCAGTGTGGATGAGGAAGGGGTTGTCTATGTTGGCAAGACAGCAAAAGAGCGAAAATTGCTGTATCCGGATCAGACAGCAGATGTATTCAAACGGAATATGGGTAGTTCTAAAGTATTTACCCTTGGAACCCGTAAATTCTCTGCGGAGGAACTTTCCAGTCTTGTATTGAAATCATTAAAGGAAGATGCAGAAAGTTATCTCAAATGTGAGATTGCAGAAGCAGTTATCAGCGTACCGGCATATTTTAATGATGCCCAGAGAAAAGCAACAAAAAAAGCCGGAGAACTGGCTGGTTTTATTGTAGAGCGGATTGTAAGTGAACCAACAGCAGCGGCCATTGCATATGGATTGGACAAAAAGAATGCAGATACCAAATTCCTTGTTTTTGATTTGGGCGGTGGTACCTTTGATGTGTCTATTCTGGAATTATATCAGAATATTATGGAGGTTCGCGCGGTTGCAGGAGATAATTTTCTCGGAGGTGAAGATTTCACGGTTGTATTGGAACAGATGTTTTTGCGTGAACATGAGATTGACGAGGATACACTTAATCAGAAAACCCGCGCACACATTCACAAGCAGGCAGAGCTTTGCAAGCTTGGATTTGCAGATGCAAAAACATCAACGATGAAATGTAATATTAACGGAGAAGTTGTTGAAAGCGAAATCGATCTGGATGAATACGAGAAATCCTGTCAGGTATTGCTTGGACGTATCCGAAAGCCTATTGAACGCAGCTTAAAGGATGCAAATATCAAATTAAAAGATATCGAAGAAGTTATATTGGTTGGTGGTTCTACAAAGCTTTCCATCGTACGTCGTTTTGTCAGCCGTTTATTTGGACGTCTGCCGAATACAAGCATCAATCCGGACGAAGTAGTTGCAGTAGGTGCGGCAACGCAGGCTGCTATGAAGGAACGGAATGAAGCGGTAAAAGAAATCATTCTGACAGATGTCTGTCCATTTACATTGGGTACAGAAGTTGTATCCAGAAGAGCTGGCGGTGTTATTGAAGCAGGGCATTATCTACCTTTGATTGAGCGTAATTCCGTTATTCCGGTCAGTCATACTGAACGACTCTATACCGTCAGTGACCGCCAGACACATATCAAAGTCGATATTTTACAGGGAGAAAGCCGGCTTGCTGCAAACAATGTATATCTTGGAAGTATTGAAGTAATGGTTCCTCCCGGACCAGCCGGACAGGAATCAGTTGACGTCACATACACCTATGATGTGAATTCTATATTGGAGGTTATCGTCAAAGTCATTTCTACCAATATAGAAAAAAGGCTGGTGATTAAGAATGAGGAAACCGATTTGACAGATGAAGAGATTGACGCAAGATTTGCAGAACTTTCTTCTTTAAAGATTCATCCACGTGAGCAGGAGGCAAACAAGCTGTTACTTCTACGTGCAGACCGTATGTATGAAGAGTCAATCGGAGACAGGCGAAAGCTTTTGGAACATGAGATTAATATGTTTGAAGATATATTAAATAAACAGAATCCATCCGAGATCAGCAGTGCAAGAGAATCCTTCAAAGAATTCCTTGACAATATGGAAGATGATTTATTCTAAGAAAAAGGCTGGCGCTTCAAGAAAGCGCCAGCTTTATTATATGCCTTGCATATGCATGCAGCAAATCAAGATCCTGCAGAAATGAATCCGTTAATTCAATAAAGGATTCATTTTCTGCGTAGGTGCGTTTGTATCCGGACAAAATACCTTCATCAATCTGCGAGATAAAATATCCACGCTTTCGAAGATAACAGTTTTCTTTTTTTGCCGGTTCACGATAGTCTTTATCCACATAGCTTGCAACACTTTTATGTACAGCCATATCTTCAGCAGGCAGATAATAATATTCTTTATAATTATCAAAGAAAAATTTCAGTTCTTCTGTGTAAATCGGAGCATTGATTGTAGCTTCTTTTTGAAAACCGGTAATCATGATGTCATTAATCCCAAGTGTAATCCTGCGTGGAAGCGGGTATTCCAGCTCCAACGAAAAAAGCAATCGGTTCTGACGAACTGACATCTTGCGCACAAGCAGGCATCCTGCTTTCAATCTGCAATAAGCAAGCATACTGGATGCATCCAGCAGGCCTTCCAGATCTTCATAATTATGCTGCAATAAAAGCTGCTTATTGGTCTTGACCGGAAGTTTAACATAATCCTGATATACCTTGATTAAATCCCCACCGGAATATTTATCCAGCCGGTGAATCCCCAGAAAACGTTCTACGCTTTTCTGTTTCATATTTTCCATATGCAAATGTTCCTTTAAAAAACGAATCTGCTTATAGATATCAATGCTTTCTTTGTCTGCGAAAGGATTTCCAAGCTTATAATAAGCCGCTTTTTTAGAAAGATAGGGAATGTCAAAGCCATCTCCGTTATAGGTAATCAAATACTTATAATTACACATAAAAGAAAAGAATTGCTCGAGTATATTTTTTTCAGATTGCCCATCCTGATTAAACCACTGGCATATTTTCCATTGATGGTTTTCATAATAGGCGCATCCAATCATGTACAAAACCGTATGTTCTGCTGTAAATCCCGTAGTTTCAATATCAAACACAAGCAAATCTTCCGACGGATAATAATTTTCTAATTTTTGAAATTTGCTTTTATGTGCATTATTTATTATTTTCTCCATGAAAAATACCTTTCCGTTTTATCCATTATAACCTGCCTGATTTGTTATAAATTATAGCATAAATACCATAGAAGTAAAGAAAATGCTTGTTTTTTTTAGGCAATATGATATAATTTTATCTAAAGTATGATGTACGGAGGAAATAGAATGTTACGACCAGACGATATTAGATCAACAAGCTTTAAAAAAGGCTTATTTGGTTACAAAGCCTCAGATGTTGACAGCTTCAAAGACACTGTATTCAGAGCGTACAGCGACCTTTCCAAAGATTATGAGGAAACAAAAGAAAAATTTGATAAACTCACAAAAGCAATGGAAGAGACCAGACTCAAGTTATTTGATCTTGAGAACAAGCTTCAGCAGGCAGAGAATGTATCAACCGATGCAGGAGACAGCGTAGAAGCCAAGAAACGTGCAGAGCAGATTATCAAGAACGCAGAAGCAACCGCTGCTGATATTATTGCAAAAGCAAAAGCACAGAGTGATAAATTAGAGGGCGTTGCCAAGCCAAAGGCAGAAACTCCAAAAGCAGAGCCGGAACCTGCAAAGGAATCAGCATCATCTAAGTTCTTTAAAAAGGCAGAAGAGGATGTACATACTGCTGCAACAAACGATGATGACGATGAAATCTTCGTAGGTGAGATTGAAGACGCAAGAAAGCCGGATCGCATGATGATCGGAGATGGCGAGGAAGAAGACGAAGGATTTGAATTCTTATAAGCCAGACAATCGGTGTAGGGAAAGACAGGGAGTTGTCGTATTGTTGCGACAACTCCTTTCATTGTTAGGAGAACAAGATGCTTGCATATATTAAAGGTACTATCACAGATATCGGAAGTGATGAAATCATTGTAGAAACAGGTGGTGTTGGCTTTTTAGTATTTACCTCTTCACAGGCAACTACCAGATTGACAAAGAATCAACAAGCAATAATCTACACACATCTGAACGTCCGTGAAGATGATATGAGTCTGTTTGGATTTCTGACAAAAGAAGAACGTTCGGTTTTTCGAATGTTAATCAATGTCAGTGGAGTTGGACCGAAAAGTGCACTTTCCATTCTGTCCTGCCTGTCTGTAGATGAACTGCGAATGGCGGTATTATCAGATGATTACAAAGCAATTGCAAAAGCAAATGGTATCGGTCCGAAAACTGCCCAGCGATTAATTATTGAGCTTCGTGACAAATTTCATCTGGAAGATGTTTTGGATAGTTATGAAGAAAATACCACAGATACATCCGTACCGGAAGATCTTATATCTGAAGCAGCCATGGCTTTAAGCAGTCTTGGATATTCCAATGTAGAAGCACTTCGGGCTATCAAAAAAGTACCAAACAGTGAAGGTATGACTGTAGAGCAACTATTAAAAGCTGCTTTAAAGAATATTATCTAAGAATGAGCAGGAGAACAATATATGGAACGAATCATTCAGGCGGATATTATTCCGGAAGATGATAAAATAGAACAAGGATTACGTCCCAGCCATCTGTCTGAATATATCGGACAGGAAAAAGCCAAAAAAAATCTTCGTGTATTTATTGAAGCGGCAAAAAAACGTGGCGAGCCATTGGATCATGTACTTCTGTATGGACCACCGGGACTTGGAAAAACAACATTGGCATCCATTGTCGCAACAGAGATGGGGGTGAATTTGAAGATTACCTCCGGTCCGGCAATTGATAAACCCGGAGACCTGGCTGCAATCTTAAATAACTTATCTGAAAATGATGTGCTGTTTATTGACGAAATCCATCGATTGAATAAACAGGTAGAAGAAGTTTTATATCCGGCAATGGAAGATTTTGCAATTGATATTGTCATTGGCAAAGGTGCTGGTGCCCGTTCGATCCGATTAGATCTTCCCAAATTCACATTAGTCGGTGCAACAACACGAGCTGGCATGTTGACGGCCCCGTTGCGAGATCGGTTCGGCGTAGTAAACCGGTTGGAATTTTACAATGTGACAGAATTAATGCAGATCATCATCCGTTCAGCTTCGGTTCTCGATGTAAAAATCGATGACGAAGGTGCTTTGGAAGTTGCCAAACGTTCACGTGGTACACCGCGTCTTGCAAACAGGCTCTTAAAGCGTGTGCGAGATTTTGCCCAGGTAGAAGGGAATGGCTTCATTGATTATGATGTTGCGAAAACAGCATTGGATCGTCTGGAGGTTGATTCCATGGGATTAGATAATACAGACCGGAATATTCTGGAAACCATGATTCATAAATTCGGTGGTGGTCCGGTCGGCTTAGATACTTTAGCGGCGGCCATCGGAGAAGATTCCGGCACACTGGAAGAAGTGTATGAACCATATTTAATAAAAAATGGCTTTATAAATCGGACACCACGTGGTAGAATTGTTACGGAACATTGTTACCGACATTTTGGATTGGAAAATCTGATAGAATAGCAAAGGAGAATTTGTATTATGGCAAACAAAGTGGATATCCCGGTTGTCATCAACGGGAAGGTATATACATTAAGCGGATACGAAGGTGAGGATTATCTTCAGAATGTCGCAACCTATATAAATGGTAAGATTGCAGAATGTAAAACTTCTGACCAATATCGTCGCATGAATACAGAATATCAGGGTATTTTGCTTGCATTGAATATTGCGGATGATTATTTCAAGGCGAAAAATCAGGCAGATTCCATGGTGACAGAGGATAGCAACAAAGAACAACAGTTATATGATCTTCGCCATGAAGTGATTGAATCCCAGATTAAATTAGAGAGTTCCGCCCGCATGATTGAAGAATATAAGGAACAGATTAACGCATTGCAGCGAAAGATTATTCAGTTAGAGGCAGAGAAAAACCGAAATGAATAACAATCATAAAAAAATTGAAGTGCTCGCACCTTGCGGGTCCTATGACATTTTAATTGCCGCTATACATGCAGGTGCAGATGCCTGCTATATTGGCGGCAATTGTTTTGGTGCACGTGCATATGCAGAAAACTTTGATCAGGAAACAATCGTAAAAGCGGTTTCCTATGCACATCTGCATGGTGTAAAAGTTTATCTGACAGTAAATACATTATTAAAGCAAAATGAACTATCTGAATTATATGATTATATCAAACCATTCTATGAATCAGGCGGAGATGCACTGATTATTCAGGATCTTGGTGTCTTCTCCTATGTAAGAGCGCAGTTTCCGGATATTGCCATCCATTGCAGCACACAGATGAATATTACGTCCCGTTATGGTGCAAAGCTTATGAAAGAGCAGGGTGCATCCAGAGTTGTCACAGCCCGGGAGATGTCTCTTGCGGAAATTCGTGATATCAAAGAACACGTAGATATCGAAGTGGAAACCTTCGTTCACGGAGCCATGTGCTATTCTTATAGCGGACAATGTCTGATGAGTTCTCTTGCCGGTGGCAGAAGCGGAAATCGCGGACGTTGCGCACAGCCATGCAGAAAATGTTACGATAACAGCTATTTGCTATCTATGAAGGATATGTGTGCACTTTCCTATATTCCGGAACTCATAGAAACCGGTATCGATTCTTTAAAAATTGAAGGTCGTATGAAAAATGCCTACTATGTGGCATCAACCGTTCATGCATACCGTACAATGGTAGATGACTATCAAAAAGGACATTTTGACAAAAAGAAAGCAGAATCGCTTGCCTTTGAACTGGCAAATATTTATAACCGTGGTGGTTTTTCTGATGGATATTTCTTCCGTCACAATGGGCCGGAGATGATTTCATTTGCACGGCCAAACAATCAGGGCGTTGCAATCGGAACACTGGAACAAATCGGTAAAGGAACAGTTACCATGCGTTTGCAGGAAGATGTATATCCACAGGATGTATTAGAATTGGCAACTATTGACAATGATTTTGTTGAGATTACTTCATCAAAAGTCGGAAAAGCAGGACAATCCCTGACATTAAACTGCCCTAAAACCAGGCAGCTGAAAAAAACACAGATCCTATATCGAACAAAATGCCCGCATATTCTAAACCATGTACAGGAAGATTATATCGATAAATTTGCTAAAATACCGATTACTTTTACTTTGAACGCTCACATTGGCATGCCAATATCAGTAACAGTCCAAAGAGAATTATCGGGAACCAATTATGAAGCTACGCTTACAAGCCAGATTGTAGAGCAAAGTCAAAAGCAAAATGCGTCATACGATATGATCAAAAAGCCGTTTTCCCAGCTTGGAAACACGGAATATATACTAAATGATTTTGTTTGCGATATTGATAGAAATGTATTTTTACCAAACAGCGTACTAAAAAATATGCGCAGGGATGTGTTAAAAAAACTGGAAGATAATATTTTAACCGCTCAGCGCCGGGAGGCATCCGGGAAACTCGCATGGGATGCAATTTATGACACACGAATTGTCGAAAAAAATGCAAATATTCCAACTACAGAACATATAACAGATCGTATTATCAGTGTATCCGATTTCTCACAGTTTCTGGCTGTAAAGAAAATGCTATTACAAACGAAACTGAAAGTTGATGCAATCACGGTTCCAGATACAATATATGCCGATTGCATAAAACAGGCTCCCGCATCAATAGCAATCTATATAGAACTGCCACATGTCATTCATTCAGATTACGCGTTACATTTGCAAGAAACGCAAATCCGTGGTATATATATTAGAAACATTGATGAATTGGCAATTTTAAACGATTTGGAACTGCCATCCGGATGCAGGATATTATGTGATGCCGGTCTGTATTGTTACAACCGTCTGGCGCATGCATTTATAAAGGGATTGCTTTTTTCTCCGGTTGCTTTTATAACTCCAAGAGAACTAAAGCTGGATGAATTAGCCGCGCTTGCAAAAGAGCCTCTCTGCCTGATGCTCTATGAATACCAGCCTGTTATGATTTCTGCGAATTGTGTGAAGAAATCCAAACAGCAATGTACGAAGAAAGATGGTCTGCTTTCCATCACAGATGAGAGAGGGAATACTTTTTATGCAAGAACATACTGCAAATATTGTTACAATGTAATTTACAACAAAGTTCCATATTCTATATTGGATAAATATAAAGGACCCGATTTTTCTGACTTGCATTCTGCCGGTTATATGATTCGTTTCACAATCGAAACAGAAGACCAGACAGTACAGATTCTTCGCATTCTGACGGGAGAAGACAGCAGACTCAAAGAGAAGACGGGCGGACATTTATATCGAGGTGTATTATAATGGTCAACATTATCTGTGAAATTTCAAAGTATCTGGTTTTGCTGTTTATGGTTTTATATACTGTAAAATGCTTTTCCGTACTTTCGTCAAAAGACGAAGAAAAAAAGAGAAAAAATCTGAATAAGCAGATTGGATATGTTTTCATGATCCATTTCCTGTGTTATTTGATTTTGTATCTGCGGTTAGGAGAACTGAAAATCATAATTTTTTATGTTGCCCAGATCTTTGTAGCCATATTATATATGGTACTGTATCACAGCATCTACAAAGACTCCTCAAGGCTTCTGACAAACAATGCTGCATTTCTTTTATTAATCGGATATATTATGTTAACGAGATTAAGCTTCAGTCTTGCAGTCAAACAGTTTATCATGGCAACTGCAGGTCTTATCATCACAGCATTTATCCCATATATCATGCTGAAATGGAAGAAGATGAAGGATCTCGGTGTATTCTATGGAATTACAGGTCTGATTTTTCTTGTTACAGTATTTATTCCGGGACTTGGAAGCGAAAAATATGGTTCCAGAAACTGGATTCATATCGGAAGTTTTTCACTTCAACCGATGGAGTTTGTTAAGATATTATTCGTATTTTTTGTAGCATCCATGCTGGTAAAAGCAAGCACCTTCAAGGAACTTTTTGTGAATGCTGTAATCTCTGCCGCGTTTATGGGTGTTTTAGTTTTGGAAAAGGACTTAGGAGCAGCCGTTATTTTTTACATAACCTATGTACTGATGGTTTATGTAGCGACTTCCCGGCCAGTATTTCTAATTGGTGGAATCTCGCTTGGGGCAGGAGCTGTCATGCTTGGATACACGTTGTTTAAAGATTCGCTGTTCCGGCACGTCATGGTCCGGGTTCATGCCTGGCAGAATCCATTTGCAGATATTGATGGTGGAGGATATCAGTTATCCCAGTCACTTTTCGCAATTGGAACCGGTGGATATACAGGTTCCGGTCTGACACAGGGCGCAGCCGGAAGCATACCGGTTAGTGAGAGTGATTTTATATTCTCCGCAATCTGTGAAGAATTAGGTGTCATCTTTGGATTGGCGATGATTCTTGTTATTGTCAGCATTTTTATCTCATTTGCCAATGTGGCAATGAAATGCAAAGAACCTTTTTACAAATACGTTGCCCTTGGATTTTCAAGTATTTATATTGTGCAGTGTTTCCTGAATCTTGGCGGTGTTACCAAATTTATCCCGTCAACGGGAGTTACACTTCCACTTGTAAGTTATGGTGTAAGTTCTGTATTAAGCACTTTGATCCTGTTTGCAGTTGCACAAGGGGTCTATCTAATAAGCAGTAGTGAGGCAGTGAAATATGAGCGAGAAAAAGAAAAAGCAAGACAAAAACTCCGCGAACAGCAGCAACAGCCGGCCATTAACACCGGAAGAAGAGCTGATCGCGAAAGAAAAACAACGAATTAAGAAAAATAAGATCAAGAACCGTCCTATCATTGTAATTACTTATATGATGGTTACTTTGTTTGTCGGTATGATTGCCTATGTTATCTATTTCATGCAATTCAAATCCGAAACGGTGATTGCAAATTCGCGAAATGTAAGACAGGATTCCTTTGCGAGTACCGTGGAACGCGGAGACATCATCACAAGTGATGGCGTTGTGATTGCAACAAGCGAAACCGACGAAAACGGAAATATAAGCCGTTCTTATCCATACAGCAATATGTTTGCACATCTGGTCGGATACGATGAGTATGGAAAAGCAGGGCTGGAGCTTTCCGGTAACTTTTATATGCTACGTTCCCATATAAATATATTCGAACGCGTCTACCGTGAATTCAAAGAAGAGAAAAACCGCGGTGACAATGTAGTTACTACCGTAGATTACGATTTGCAGGCGGCAGCATACAACGCACTTGGCAGCTGTAAAGGTGCGGTTGTCGCAATAGAACCATCCACAGGAAAGATATTATGTATGGTTTCCAAACCGGATTATGATCCAAACGACATAGAAAATGTATGGAGTTATCTGCAGACAGAAGAAGGGGCGCAGAGTACCATACTTTTGAACCGTGCAACACAGGGATTATATGCACCGGGTTCTACATTCAAGGTCGTATCCCTCTTGGAATTTATACGCGAAAATCCAACAACCTATGACAGTTATCGTTTTCACTGTGACGGAACCTCTACATTTTCAGGTGTCACAATCAGTTGCAGCAACAACAATGTACATGGTGATTTGTCCTTGGCGGATGCCCTTGCATATTCCTGCAATGTCAGTTTTGCTACAATAGGAGAAACGTTAGACAAAGCATCTTATCGTTCCACAGCCGAAGATTTACTTTTTAACAAAGATCTGCCATACGATGGAACATATAATTCTTCCCAATTCGAGATAAACAAAGGCTCTGCAAATGATGAGATTCCGCAGACGGTCATCGGACAGGGAGACACAAAGATTACGCCACTGCACAATGCAATGATCATGTCAGCCATCGCTAACGACGGTGTTTTAATGAAACCATATACAATTGATTCAATTGAGAATGATGACGGTGCGACCATCCGGACATTCCGCTCCAAACAGGCAGCAACCCTTATGAGTGCAGATGAGGCAAACGTACTTACTGAGTATATGAAAGGTGTCTGCGAATATGGTACCGGCTCAGGTTATTTCTCCGGACTTTCGTATCAGGTTGCCGGCAAAACAGGAACTGCCGAGTTTGATAACGAAGGAAACTGTAACTCATGGTTTGTAGGTTTTTCCAACCCGGATGATCCGGATCTCGTTGTCTGTGCAATTGCCGAACAATCTAATGTCACAGGTGTGACCGGTGCATGGGTTGCCAGACAGGTTTTTGATGCCTACTACAGCAAATAGTTAATCTTGCGACATGCTATAGAATCTGCTATAATAAATTCAATTTTGGTACACACCAATGGAAAAAGCAGGAGGAATTGCAATGATTGAAGCAACAAGCTGTGGTGGTGTGGTAATCTTTCGAGGAAAAATCCTGTTATTGTACAAGAATTACAGGAACAAATACGAAGGCTGGGTTCTTCCGAAAGGAACCGTCGAGGAAGGTGAGCAGCATAACGAGACGGCTCTTCGTGAAGTAAAGGAGGAAACCGGCGTAAGCGCGCAGATTATCAAATACGTAGGAAAAAGTAACTACACATTTAACACCTCTTACGATGTCGTAAACAAAGATGTACACTGGTATCTGATGATGGCTGACAGCTATTACAGTAAACCACAACGAGAGGAATATTTTATGGACTCCGGATATTACAAATATCACGAGGCGTATCATTTATTAAAATTTCCGAATGAAAAACAAATTCTGGATCAGGCATATGAAGAATATACTGCCTTAAAACAGAATAATCTATGGGGAAGTAAGAAATATTTTTAATCTGATCTATGAAGAAAAAGAAGCATATCCTATATAATTTATGTTTGATTGTATTAATCTGTGTATTTATCGGCTCTGGCGGATATCTTGCATATTATTTTCTACAAAGCAAAAAAAGCGAAGAGCAATTTCAGGAACTTGAAGCGAAGATTGGAGACCTAACTGACGCAGATGAAACCGCGTATATTGCAACGGATGGGGATGCAGAACCCGGTCTTGAGTTTGTAAATATCAATGGTGTACTAATACAGAAAAAGTACGCAGCTTTGTATCGTGAAAATCATTCTTTTATCGGCTGGCTTTCCATCGAAGATACTAATATTGATTATCCGGTCATGCAGACGCCGGATGATGAAGAGTATTATATTCACCGGGATTTTTATGGTGCATACAGCAGCGCAGGTACATTGTTTGCAGACACAGATTCCAGCATACAAAGACCGTCTGATAACATTCTGATTTATGGTCATAATATGAAAACCGGAAAAATGTTTCATGACCTTCTAAAATACGAAGATGAAGCTTTTTATAAGAATCATAAATATATCCAGTTTGATACCATTTACGGAAATGGAACATATGAGGTAATTGCAGCATTCCGTACAAGGATTATGAATGAAGAAGATCAGGATTTTCGATATTATCAGTTTTTTAATGCTGCAGATGCATCTGAATTCAATCAATTTGTCTCCGGATGTAAAGCTCTTACAAACTATTCCATTGATACAGAAGCTTCTTACGGAGATTCTCTGATTACGCTTTCAACCTGTGCGTACCATACAGAAAATGGAAGATTTGTTGTTGTAGCAAAGAAAATTCAACCCTAAATAACAGTCAAAATGCGTAATACAATGTGTTTTTTTATTGACAAGCGTATTCATGTATGATATAGTATCAGATGTTCCGCCGGTGTGTCGGAATTGGCAGACGAGGCAGACTCAAAATCTGTTGATGGCAACATCGTGCGGGTTCAAGTCCCGCCACCGGCATTGAATGAAAAAAGCGAGAGTCCTTAAAACTTAAGGATTCCCGCTTTTTTTATTTTATACAATGATCATACGAAAAGCACATCCGTGACAATTATCCGAGACGAATCATCTCCTTTCTCAGACGCCGGATAATTTTTTTCTCCAGTCGAGAAATATAAGACTGCGAAATTCCTAATAAATCTGCAACTTCCTTTTGCGTCATTTCTTCATCATCATGGCCAATTCCATAACGAAGTTCTATAATAGTACGTTCCCGGTCACTCAAGATATCCATTGCCTGTTCCAAAAGTTTCAAATCCACTTCATCTTCAATATCTTTATAGACTGAGTCTTCCTCTGTGCCAAGAATATCTGATAACAACAATTCATTCCCATCCCAATCCACATTCAATGGCTCATCAATGGAAACTTCCGTTTTGACGCGTAAATTCCGGCGCAGGTGCATCAAAATTTCATTCTCAATACAGCGGCTGGCATAGGTAGCTAACTTAATATTTTTATCGGATTTAAATGTATTGATTGCTTTAATCAGACCGATTGTTCCTATGGATATTAAATCTTCCACACCAACGCCTGTGTTATCGAATTTCTTCGCTATATATACAACCAGACGCAGATTATGTTCAATTAATGTCTGTCTGGCTTCTAAGACATTATCATCGAGATGTGTTAATAGCAGATTTTCTTCTTCTGCTGAAAGCGGGGCCGGAAGGATCTCCGCTCCACCGATGTAATGTACTTCGTTTTTTGGAAATAATAGATAATTGGCTATACTCTTGATATTAAAGCGAATCATATTATTGCTGACGATGCTAATCATACTGGTTCCTCCTTGATTGGTTGTAATTTTTCATTAAGTAATACATCATATTGATTTTCAAAAAATGATTCCCTGCTGATTCCCGCAGTCACAGCATATATGACTGCATGCTCATTTTTATATACGAGCTTAGGAACCGTAATTGCCGGCATAAATGAAAATCGATTTCCGATTGTATGATAGGGGAGAGGATAGAAACTTAATGTGCCATTCCCGTTCATCTTTGTGTACGAAAAATGCCCTGTTTTATGGTATTGTACGAGATACGCATAGCTTTGCTCCGGCAGATACTGTTTTAATAAGTGATAATCAATTACAATTGCCGGTTTATTTGTATACGGATTTTTCAAGCGATTTCCTGTATCCAGAAATGCATTTGCGCGGATTGTTTTATCCGGAAATACAAGTTCTACTACATAATTCTTTTTTTTCGCTGCACGTCGTTCATACAAACACCGAACTATGCGACACAGAAGAATTGATATGATACATGCTTCAAAAAATAATGGATTATGCAGTGCATGACGGCTTTGAACACGAAAAAGCTCCAACATACCTGCAAGCCATATGCAGCATCCGATGACTGTCAGCAAAACAACAATCTGCGATGCATGCACTCTACAACATTTTGTAAAAAAATATGTCATAAAAAAGCAGCATATGCCATATAATATGTAATAGAGAAAACTATTTGATCTCGTTATTCCAAAAATACCGGTTGACAAAGCTGCCATAAGAATCGTCCAAAGTAACGTGCGGGAGATTCTTATGGTCTGTCCAAGAATTGTCTGTACCATAAAAAAGAGTGTTAGATTAATCAGCACATGATACAGAAACAACACATCGGCATAAACAATGTATGTCATATTCACCTCCTTTTCACTGTTCGTAAGTATTATAAAGAATTGTTTCAAAAAACACTGTCGCATTTCGTATTCTGATTTCGTAAAATCACAAGATTATTCGACATAGAAATATATAGCTATAAGAAGAAAAAAAGTATAAAAAAGAGTAAGTGTGAGAATTATGGATGTATTTGTCAATTATTCCGACAAAATAAGCACAGGGCTGCAATTATCACTGGAAACGGAAACTGGCGAACGTGCATATACCATACTATTGCGTTATAGCGGCAATTATAATGAGTTGCATACACAGACTGACATTCTTATGATACCGCTTTTAAATCAGTTCGCAATTGGTTCTGCATCCAAAGAACAGATTCAGGTTCTTGCCTATCTTCCGCAGATTCTATACATTGATCTGACAAGGCAGATGGAATATGAACAGGCTGTCTCAGCCAAAACACGAATTGCGTCCTGTTTTCCCATGTATGATACTTCCGGTCAGGTTCTGCGCGGTAACGGTATTGTCTGTGGCATTGTCGACTCTGGTGTAGATATCAATCATCCTGCATTCCGAAAAAATGACGGAAAAAGCCGTATTGTCACCTATTGGGATCAGATGCAGTCAGGAAATGCACCTGCTCCATACGCTTTTGGAGCTGTCTATACATATAATCAAATTAATGATTTCATCCGTAATGGGCAAAACATTCCGCGATTTGATATAAGTGGGCATGGAACTTCTGTTGCAAGCATAATAAGTGCACTAAGCCCAGAGGCTGAGCTGGCTGTTGTGGCTGCAATGCCGGATACAGCAGCATTTTTATGTGCCATTGATTATCTCGTCCGATATGCAGCAGACCGCAGACAGCCGCTCGTATTAAACTTAAGCTATGGAAACAATTATGGAGATCATGCCGGAAACTCTCTTATAGAACAATATATAAATACCCTTCGAGCAAATGGAAAGATCACGATCGTTACAGGTACGGGAAATGAAGGCAACACGGGAAGACATCGGTATATCCATGGTTCAAAAGCCCAAAGCGTTGGTATAATACTTGAAGACGGACTTTCAGTATTCAATCTGCAGTTCTGGTCTGACCCGGTGAATCCATACCAGTTTCAAGTACGCTCTCCGAGTGGTGAGACCACTATTTTTATGCATTCCGATAATCAGGGACAGTTTTATTCTTATCTGTTTCACTCAGTCAATATCTCCATTCAGATTGGCAGTCCAAGTCCCTACAATCAAAAACAGGAAATATTTTTCTCATTTCATGCAGTTTCGGAAGCAATTCAATCCGGTTACTGGAGCATAGAAATACGTCCATTCTTATCCAATTACTATGCAATTGATGCATGGCTTCCGGTTGCAGCATCTACGAGTGCAGACATAGAATTTGAAATACCAACTCCTGATTTGTCATTGACGATACCTGCAACAGCAGATATTGCAATCAGTGTGGCAGCTTACGATCCGTCTTTGCAAAGCATTGCTGTCTTTTCGGGTAAAGGCAGCACCACCATTCAAAAGCCGGATTTTGCCGCCCCGGGAGTCAATATTCTGACAGCACGCAGCGGTGGTGGTTATGTTTTGCAGACTGGTACATCATTTTCGGCACCGTTTGTATCTGCGGCTGCTGCAAATCTTATGCAATGGGGGATTACTGATGGAAATGATCCTTTTTTATATGGTGACCGTATGAAAGCATATCTGAAAAATGGTGCCATTCCGTTGCCTGGTGATGCAAAAATCCCCAATTTTTCGGAAGGTTGGGGCAGATTGTGTGCCAATGCCAGCATACCACATAAATCCACCTCGTTGTAATATACATACAAATTCCAATATCGACTAGGCAAAAAAACTGTGTTATGATAGTTACTGTATGAACGAAAGAAAAGCGAGGTTGCTGACAATGCCTGAAAGAGAAAAAAAGCATATTACAATTGGAATACTTGCGCATGTTGATGCCGGTAAAACGACACTTTCCGAACAGTTTCTCTATGAAACCGGTGTAAAAAAACAGGCTGGAAGAGTCGATAACGGAGACACCCTGCTCGATCATGACGAAATGGAGCGAAGCCGTGGTATCACTATATTTTCCAAACAGGCAGAGTTCACTGTTTCTGATACACAAATCACGTTACTGGATACGCCCGGTCACGTAGACTTTACAGCAGAGATGGAACGTACATTGCAGGTGCTCGACTATGCCATTCTTGTAATCAGCGCCTCGGATGGAATTCAGGCACATACAAAAACTGTTTGGAGATTGCTGAAAGAGTATCACATTCCGGTATTTATATTTGTGAACAAGATGGATCAGCCGGATACGGTTGAGGCAGAGATTCTTGCCGAATTACAAACATTGTCGGACAAAATCATTCCATTTACACACTATACACAGGGTGAGATTACAATTCCGGATGATCTGTATGAAAATCTGGCAATTGCATCCGGAGATGAAGCAATTTTAAACCGTTTTATGGAAGAAGAAACACTTTGTGTTCCTGAGATACAGACGCTGATCCATACACGCATGGTTTTCCCTTGCTATTTTGGAAGTGCATTGAAAGAAATTGGCGTGAATATGCTGTTACAGGGGTTGGATATCTATACAAAAGATGTTTATGGAGTCCAAGGTTCCCTGCCATTTGGTGCCCGTGTATACAAGATTACCAGGGACGAGAAAGGAAATCGACTGGCACATATCAAGATTATGCAGGGAAATCTGTCGGTTCGGGATGCAGTCGGAGATGAAAAAATAACCCAGATCCGCGTCTATAACGGAGAACGATTTGAGACACTGCAACATGCCTCTGCAGGCACAGTCTGCAGTGTGACAGGATTAGAAACCGTCCGGGCTGGTGAAGGCATTGGAAATTACACCGATAATCCAATGGCATGTATTGAACCAGTTATCTCCTATACGATTTACTTTGACGAATCTGTCAGTACACGACTGATGTATACCAAAATCAAGGATCTCGATGAAGAACTCCCGGAACTTCATATGGCGTGGAATGAACATAACGAAACAATCCAAATCATGCTGATGGGACCTGTTCAAATCGAGATTCTGACTGAACTGATTAAAAAACGATGTGGTGCAGTACCAACCTTTGACAGTGGAAGTATTTTATACAAGGAAACGATTGCAAAACCTGTCATCGGGGTTGGACATTTTGAACCTTTGCGCCATTATGCAGAAGCTCATATCCGTATAGAACCGGCTGAACAGGGTAGTGGTGTTGATGCATCTTTGGATTGTTCAGAAGATATCCTGTCCAAAAACTGGCAGAGATTGATCTATACACATTTATTAGAACGGACACATCGGGGTACAAAAATCGGAGCTCCACTAACGGATGTTCATTTCACAGTAGTAAACGGCCGTGCCCATAACAAACACACGGAAGGGGGAGATTTCCGACAGGCAACTTACCGTGCGATCCGTCAGGGACTGATGGAAGCAGGCACTATAATACTGGAACCGGAATATGATTTTACCCTTGATATTCCAAGTTCTATGATTGGACATGCCATGACAGATCTTCAGTCCTTATATGCCGTGATGGAAGCACCTGAACAAAGCGGTGACAGAGCAATCCTCCGTGGACACGGTCCTGTTGCAACATTACGCGATTATCAGCTTCATGTTCGGGCATACACAAAAGGACAGGGTGAATTTCAGGTTAGTTTTCGTGGATATACACCATGTCATAACGAAGAAGAAATAATCAATACACATCCGTATGACCCGGAAGCAGATCTGCAAAACCCAACGTCATCTGTATTCTGCGCACACGGCTCCGGATTCATCGTTCCATGGGATCAGGTAAAGGCTTATATGCATGTGAGCGATGATACCGATATCCAGGAAACCACACCGATTGAATATGAGATTCAAAGCCGTGAAACATTTGATTATTCCATTGGTTTAGACGAAATTGATGCAATTTTATCCGGCCAGACAGCCAATCAGAACGCTAAGAAAAAATTATATAAAAAAAGGATGGCAAACCATTCTGAATCCTATACTGCCAAACCATCAAAGGCAATACTGACTCCAAAAGAAAAGCGTCTTATCGTGGATGGCTATAATGTCATATTTGCATGGGAATTATTAACGTCACTTGCAAAAGACAATCTGGATGCTGCAAAAGATAAACTTGTTTCCCTGTTATCAAATTATCAGAGCATTACAGGCGTAAAAACATTGCTCGTGTTTGATGGATATAAGGTGAAAGGAAATCATGGAAGTTTTGTAACACAGGAGGAGATTGAAATTATACACACGAAAGAAAATCAGACGGCAGATCAGTTTATTGAAGCCTATACACATGAACATGAAGATCAGTATCTTATAACCGTTGCGACCTCGGATAGATTAATTCAGACAATTACCCGCGGTGCCGGATGCCGGATTATTTCTTCCCGTGAACTCTATGCAAACATAGAGACTGCTGCAAAAGAACTCCGAGAAATATATGATATTCAATGACGGATAACTGCACTTATAAATGAATAATTTATAAGTGCAGTTATTTGTATTTATAGAGAATCTATGCTATAATTTGAATAATTATGACTAGAATAGATATAGTTTGACATAATAGGAGGTTTTAATGAGAGAATATACAACACAGATGGACGCAGCCAGAAAGGGAATTATTACACCGGAACTTTCCAAAGTTGCCGCAAAAGAACATATGCGAGAAGATGAATTACTTCCTCTTGTAGCATCCGGAAAGGTTGTAATCCCTGCAAATAAACTGCATACATGCCTTAATCCGGAAGGTATTGGATCTATGCTTCAGACAAAGATTAATGTCAATCTTGGTATCTCCAGAGATTGTAAGGACTACGACATCGAGATGAAGAAGGTAATGGAAGCTGTTAACTTGGGAGCGCACGCCATTATGGATCTTTCATCCCATGGAAATACAGAACCTTTTCGAAAAAAATTAATTGCTGAGTGCCCGGTCATGGTTGGTACGGTTCCAATCTACGATTCGGTTATTCATTATCAGAGAGATCTGGCAACACTAACAGCCAAAGATTTTATCGATGTTGTACGACTACATGCAGAAAATGGTGTAGACTTCGTAACATTGCATTGTGGTATTACAAGAAAAACAATTGAACAGATCAAGAAACACAAGCGGAAGATGAATATTGTATCCCGTGGTGGTTCTCTTGTTTTTGCATGGATGACTATGACCGGAGAAGAAAATCCTTTCTACGAATATTACGATGAAATTCTAGATATCTGTGCAAAGTATGACGTAACGGTTTCTCTCGGAGATGCCTGTCGACCTGGCTGCCTTGCTGATGCAACAGACGTCTGCCAGATTGAAGAATTAGTACGACTCGGAGAACTTACAAAACGCGCTTGGGAAAAGGACGTACAAGTTATGGTCGAGGGTCCCGGACATGTTCCAATGGATCAGATTGCGGCCAATATGAAAGTACAACAGACTATCTGTATGGGAGCTCCATTCTATGTACTTGGACCGCTGGTTACGGATATCGCTCCAGGGTATGACCATATCACTGCTGCAATCGGAGGAGCTATCGCAGCACAGGCCGGAGCGGCATTCTTATGTTATGTTACCCCTGCAGAGCATCTGGCATTGCCGAATGTTGACGATGTAAAACAAGGAATTATTGCATCTAAAATTGCTGCCCATGCTGCAGATATTGCTAAGGGAGTGCGCGGTGCCCGTGATATTGATGACAAGATGGCAGATGCAAGACGGATGCTTGACTGGGATAAACAGTGGGAATGTGCCTTAGACCCTGAGACAGCGAAAGCCATACGCGCAGACCGCAGCCCGGAACATGAAGATACCTGTTCTATGTGTGGAAAATTCTGTGCTGTACGTAGCATGAACAAAGCATTAGCAGGAGAATACATTGATATTTTATAGTAGATAAAACGGGAGGGTACTTATGGAAAAAAATGAAGTTTGGGAAAATATCAAGAAATACGGGAAAATATTCTTGCAGGGAATCGGATTATTTTTTGCATATGTATTTCACTACATCAGCATATTCTGTGTATTTGTATATAAGAAGCTGAAAATCTTATTTAAAAAGTTATATAAAATCATCCGCAAACATATACGCAGAGTAAAAAAACATATGAAAGCCGGAGATTACAGTCTGTTGTTCTATACAATTCTGGGTGTGGTTATCGTTATTGTATTGCTGATTTTACTGATTCACGGTATAGCAGGTAAGAAAAAAACGGTTCCAAAACCAACAACCGAAACAACAACCGAAGCACCTGCTACCGAAGAAGTTGATACGCAGGCAGTTCTCCGCGAACAGGCAGCTTATATTTATCAGAACAACCCTGATTACCTGATGCTTGTCAATGATACAAATCCAATCGCTGCCGGATATACGTTTGAACAGCATACACTGAACAGTGGATATATCGTAGATGAACGAATCTATAACGATCTGCTTGCTATGCTCGAAGCATGTAATGCTGCCGGAAATGAGTACACAATTAAAGGTGGTTATATCAGTGCTGACACGGAAGGCAGTGGAGAATATGCAACCGGACTTGCCTTTGATGTTACGGCCCACAACATTGCTGAACTGGATATATCCGTTGTTGCTTCCCTCCCAACGAATCAATGGCTGATGCAAAACTGTTCTTCCTTTGGTTTTATTGTACGATATCCGGAAGGAAAAGAAAGCATTACCGGACATAATTTTGAGCCATGGCATTTCCGTTATGTCGGAAGAGATGCAGCAGTATTTTTAACAACCAATAACCTGACACTGGAAGAATTCTACACTTTATTAAATGGTGGCAGTGTTACAATCTCCACTTCCACAGATCCGGTTCCTTCCACTGACCCGAGTGCTATAGGAACTGATCCGAATACCGGAGTTACTACATCGGAAGATGCTGGCGCAACAACCCAGAGCGAGGCCGTTCCACAGGGAAATCAATAATAGAAAGATAATAGTGAACATTTATGAATAAACCAGATAAACATATGAAAAAAGGACAATATGAACGGGAGATGGCTCGCCGCAGACGGGAACGAAAGCGGCGTATCCGTCGTTTTCATCTGATTTGTCTCGGGATTATAGTACTTGCATTCGTAATTGTATGCTTTCACATATTTTCCCATAAAAAAAGCATTCGAAAGGAAGCTGTTTCCCTCTATGAAGCGGGCAGCTATCAAGAAGCATTCGACAAATTTCAGGAAGCTTACGCAGAAAAGCAATGGTTTTCTGACTCTGTAAATATTGATATTCTGATGTATCAGGCAGACTGTTTGATGCATTTACAGGATTTTTCAAATGCAGAACTGACTTACCTGAAGATACAAAAAAAATATCGTTCCTCACAATATGATAACAAACAGCTTTCCTATTTGACAGAGTTATCCCATGCACTTGCTAATTACAAGCAGGGGGATTATGTCTCAACCGTTGCAACCTTTACAAAAGCTGTGGAAGATGGGCACAACGATATCAGTATTTATGCTGCAATCTGTTATGAAAACCAGAAAAGCTATGACAAGATGAAACAATACCTTGATATCTATGCGCAATATCACGGTTTGGACGCATATGTAAATTACAAATACGCATCCTACTACTATGATATCAAAGATTATAATCAGGCTTTGACTTATCTTGCACAGGCAGGGACAAGTGGAGAAAGCGACTATACACAGAAAATATTGTATGCAGAGATTATGTGTTATAAGGAACTTCAGAATTATACAGAAGCCTTTTCACGGGCATCCACGTATATACAACAATATCCGGATGATACAAGCGGGCAGGATATCTATGCTTATCTATACACTCGTGTGAATATAAAGGAAAAACCTGTAAACGATAAATTTCATTTATTCACACCGGAAACGAACGAAACAGTTGCACAATAATTATATTATGTAAACTAAAAGGATCGATTATGTACGAAAATAAAGAGGAAATTGAAAAAGTTATTCTTTTTGCCATAGATCTGGACAATGGTGAAAATGTTCCTGCAAACTTAGATGAGCTCGAGGAACTTGTACAAACAGCCGGTGCAGAAACGCTTGGACGCATGATCCAGAATAAAGATTCTGTCGAGAAAGCGACTTATCTTGGCAGTGGGAAGGTTGAAGAGCTTCGTGAAATGGTGGAACGTCTTGGTGCAACCGGTGTTATATGCGACGATGAGTTGTCACCAATCCAGATGAAAAATCTGGAACAGGAGTTAGACACAAAAGTCATGGATCGTACGATGGTGATTTTAGATATCTTCGCCAAGCATGCAACAACGCGGGAAGGTAAGCTTCAAGTGGAACTGGCACAGCTTAAATATCGCAGCAACCGACTGATCGGTATGGGTCATGTCTTGTCCCGTCTTGGTGGTGGTATCGGTACAAGAGGTCCCGGAGAGAAAAAACTGGAAGTCGACCGTCGAATCATACGAGAACGTATTGCGAAACTTTCAAGTGATTTGAAAGACGATATCGCCCACCGTGAAGTTATGCGGAAACAGCGTATGAACAGCCATATTCCGATCGTGTCAATCGTTGGATATACGAATGCCGGCAAATCAACCTTGTTGAATCACATGACACAGGCGGGTGTCTTAGAAGAGGATAAGCTTTTTGCAACACTTGACCCTACCTCCCGGAATTACAAACTGCCGAACGGACAGGAGATTATTCTGACAGACACCGTTGGATTTATCCGCAAGCTTCCACATCATCTGATCAATGCATTCCGCTCTACATTAGAGGAAGCAAAGTTTGCTGATATTATCCTGCATGTGGTTGATATCTCGAATCCGCAGGCAGATTTGCATATTCTTACCGTCTATGATACGTTACGTGAGTTAGGAGTAAAGGATAAGCCGGTTGTCACATTATTCAATAAAATTGATAGAATAGACAATCTTCCGGCAGTGAAGGATTTTCAGGCAGACCATACCTTATATATCTCTGCCAAGCAAGAAACCGGATTTGAAAAAATCACAGATATTCTCGCAGAAATCATCAACCAAAGCCGCATATACATCGAACAGACGATTCCATACGCCAAAGCAGGCGTTATCCAGCAGATTCGCAAATCGGGCAATCTGTTAAAAGAAGAATACAGAGAGGACGGCATCTTCGTCCGCGCGTATGTAGATGCAGGCACGAAAGGGCTACTATAACATGGAATTACCTATTAACTTTGAACAAAATATGCGAACACTTCTGCAGGACGATTTTGATTCATATGCAGCTTGTCTTGATCAGCCAATGTATCATGGCATCCGAATCAATACAATGAAGATTTCTGTGGAAGAATTTCTGAAGATTAATCCATTTCATCTGCGTCCGGTTCCATGGTGTAAAAATGGATTTTATTATGATGAGACACTAGATAAACCATCCAAACACCCATATTATTTTGCCGGGCTTTACTATATTCAGGAACCATCTGCCATGACACCGGCAAATGTCCTGCCTGTGGAGGAAGGAGACCGGGTACTTGATATCTGTGCCGCTCCGGGTGGAAAATCAACGGAGCTTGCGGC
>ERZ1035006.526-NODE-526-length-30141-cov-3.879512_pt1 | contig 30141 bp, 24 predicted proteins | sample MGYA00520694_ERZ1035006 | MGnify/ENA primary metagenome ERZ1035006 (study PRJEB33766, sample SAMN09781746) | gut metagenome | biome: gut microbiome | host: Homo sapiens | place: Madagascar | study: EMG produced TPA metagenomics assembly of the PRJNA485056 data set... | reverse complement strand
ATATTAAAGGCTCGAAGATGCAAAGCCATATTAAAGGGCGCGACACCGGTGTTTTGCAACAACAAACGACCGTCTTCCAAAACGGTGGCGGTCATGTCGCCCGTATTTGCCACGGGCTGTCCGTTGCGATAAAGGGTGCTTGCGCCCGTGCCCCAGGTGAGCGCGCGTTGACCGGCCACTTCCACGATTTCAACGGCCTTCATCGAACCGTCGGATTGCGGCTGCAATTGGAAAAGTGAGCGATGCGTGTCAAAGAATGCGTAGATGCCTTCGGTCAGAATTTGTTGGGTTGAAAGTTGGATTTCGGACGACCGATAAGGTGCACGAATTTCGGTTTCAGGCTTCCAGGTTGCGTCGGGAAATTCCTGATATGTCGCTTTGGGTTGAGGTGCTTTCACAACATTTTGCGTGCTCGCGCACCCTGTCAGAATGAGTGTAACCGTTGTAAGTGCACCTAAAGACAGGCGCTTGAAATGACTTTCGGTTAAATAATTCACTGATCGGACTCCATGGGCTAAACGGTTTACAAACTCTCAAAATTCGATTTTAGCGGTTTTGATTGTGGGAAATCAGCGACTCGGGGTTCAAAATGTTTTCGGGATCGAAAACGGCTTTGATTTCCTGCATGACGCAGTATTCCACATCGCTTTTGACGGTCTTTAAAAGGTTCTTTTTCATGCGCCCGACACCGTGTTCGGCTGCAACCGACCCGTTAAAGCGAGCGATGTTGCGATAAACGACGGCATGAATTTCTTCTTCATGCTCAAACACGGTTTTAAGTTCCGCACCTTCAACCACTCCCATGTTGTAGTGTAAGTTTCCGTCGCCGAAATGACCGAAAACACTGGGTTTAATCCAGGGGAAAGCGGCTTTGAGTTCGGCATTGGTCGTTTCCACAAAATCGGCAAGCACGCTTCGCGGTACGCTGATATCGTGTTTGACGTTGCCGCCCGTAGCTTTGTGCGCTTCCGGAATCGATTCGCGGATGCGCCACAATGCCTCGTTTTGCGCTTCACTTTGACCAATCACAGCATCTGTTACGGTTCCCGTTTCGAACAAGGGGGAGAGTACGTCGGTTAAGGTTTCAATGGCGCTGTCGGCATCCGTTTCGTTAAAGAAAGAAAGCTCGACCAAGGCGTACCATTGGCTGGATAAATCGATCCCCTGTGTGATTTCGGGATGAACTTTTGCCACGTGCTTGAGCGTGTCGACATGCATCACTTCAAAGGCCGTGAGGTTGCTGCTTAACGCCTCATGCAGGGAATTGAAAACCTTGGGTAAGCCTTGGGTGTTGTCAATGGAAACAAACGTCACGACTCGACGCACCGGACGCGGCCAGAGTTTCACCACGGCGCGTGTAATGACGCCCAATGTGCCCTCCGAGCCCACTAGCAAATCTTTGAGATCGTACCCGGTATTGTCTTTGCGCAATCCTCGCATGAGATTTAAAACGCGCCCGTCGTAGAGCACGACTTCCAACCCCAGACACTGTTCGCGTGAGTTGCCGTAGTAGAGAACGTGTACGCCGCCCGCGTTGGTGGCCAAAATGCCGCCCACTGTGCAAGAACCTTGCGCAGCCAGACTGACGGCAAAAAGACGATTTTTCTCTTTGGCGGCATTTTGCAGGTCTTCGACGACGACACCTGCCTGGACCACGGCCGTGTCGTTGACGGCGTCGATTTTTTCAATACGCCGCATGCGGTCGGTCGAAAGCAAAACGCTTAAATGCGTTTGGTCAGCGTAAACGGGTGTGGCACCGGCGACGTTGGAAGTGTTGCCGCCTTGGGCAAAAATGTAGGCGCCAAATTCATGAGCCAAGGTCAGAACGCGGCTCACTTCTCCGGTTGTGGCGGGAAAGACTGCACAGGTCACGTTTCCGTGATAGCGCTTGCGGTTGTCGGTCAGTTTGGGTGCAAAGTCGCGCACGTCCGTTTTGACGTGATCGGCACCCACAATATCGACAAGGCGTAAGAGAAAATCGTTTTCAAAAGACATAACCGCAAAGCGAGGAAAAATCGTACGAAGTGCCGTACAAAATCGGCAATGCAGAGGATTGTATCGGTTTGGGCGCACTTTGCCATCCGCCGAAAGGATGCAAGTTTGCAAAGCATTGTTTCAGGCTCTCAGAACTCGAAGTAAAGGGCGAAAAAAATCGGCACCGAAATCGCTTTCGGTGCCGACTTTTGGATTTTTCCCTTTAAGCGCCCAAGTGGAACAAGGGCGCTTGTTTATTACTCAAACTAGAGCAACGGAACGATCAAGAGAGCAACGATGTTGATGATCTTGATCAAGGGGTTCACGGCGGGACCTGCCGTATCCTTGTAGGGGTCGCCCACGGTGTCGCCGGTCACGGCAGCCTTATGAGCTTCGCTGCCCTTGCCGCCGAAGTGGCCGTCTTCGATGTACTTCTTGGCATTATCCCATGCACCGCCGCCGGTGGTCATGGAGATGGCCACGAAGATACCCGTGACGATCGTACCCATCAAAACGCCGCCCAAAGCCTGCGGACCCAAGATCAAACCGACGAGGATCGGAACGATGACGGGCAGGATGGACGGAACGATCATTTCCTTAATAGCGGCAACGGTCAACATACCGACGGCCTTGGAATAGTCGGGCTTGGCCTTACCTTCCATGATGCCGGCGATTTCCTTGAACTGACGACGCACTTCGATCACAACGCTACCGGCAGCACGACCCACGGCTTCCATAGCCATAGCGCCGAAGAGGTAGGGGATCAAACCGCCGATGATCAAACCGGCGATCACGGACGGGTTCGACAAATCGAACGTGAAGTCCATGTTAAACGTCTGCTTCAAAGCGTGCGTGTAGTCGGCAAACAGAACCAAAGCGGCCAAACCGGCAGAACCGATGGCGTAGCCCTTCGTCACGGCCTTGGTGGTGTTGCCCACGGCGTCCAACGGATCGGTGACGTTACGCACCTTTTCGTCGAGTTCGCTCATTTCGGCAATACCGCCGGCGTTATCCGTAATCGGACCGTAGGCGTCGAGAGCCACAACGATACCGGCCATCGTCAACATGGACGTTGCAGCGATAGCGATACCGTAAAGGCCTGCCAACATGTAGCTCACCAAAATGGCGACAACCACAGCCAAAACCGGGAAGGCGGTCGCCTTCATGGAGACGGCCAAACCGGCAATGATGTTGGTGCCGTGGCCGGTGGTGGAAGCCTTGGCAACGTCCTGCACGGGCTTATATTCGGTGCCCGTGTAGTATTCGGTGATGACAACCATCAAGCCCGTCAAAACGAGACCGACCAAAGCGGTACCGAAGAGCTTGGCGGTGGTCACGCCTTCGGGCAGCATGGAAGCGTCAGAGAAGACGAAGTCGCCCACAAACCAGAAAGCAACGGCAGCGATCACGCCCGAGACGATCAAACCGCGATAAAGAGCGGTCATGATCTTCTTGCCCGGGATGTACTTCACGAAGTACGTACCGATGATAGAAGCAACGATGGAAACGGCACCCAAAACGAGCGGGTATTCGACCATGCGCATTGCGTCGCCCGTCGTAGCCAGTGCACCGATCATCATCGTAGCGATCAAGGTCACGGCGTACGTTTCGAACAAGTCGGCAGCCATACCTGCGCAGTCGCCCACGTTGTCACCGACGTTGTCGGCGATCACGGCGGGGTTGCGGGGATCGTCTTCGGGAATACCGGCTTCGACCTTACCGACCAAGTCGGCGCCGACGTCGGCACCCTTGGTGAAGATACCGCCGCCCAAACGAGCGAAGATGGAGATCAAAGAGGAACCGAAGGCCAAACCGATCAAGGGCTTGATGGTTGCGTACAAACCTGCATCGGCAGGAGCCGTACCGACCAAGAAAGCCATGTAACCGGCAACACCCAACAGCCCCAAACCCACAACGAGCATACCGGTGATGGCGCCGCCCTTGAAGGCGACGTTCAAAGCGGCTTCGATACCAGTGGCAGCTGCCTGAGCGGTGCGCACGTTGGCCTTAACGGAAACGTTCATGCCGATAAAGCCGCAAGCGCCGGAAAGGATGGCGCCGATGGCAAAACCGATGGCCGTCTTAAAGCCCAAAGCAGGCACTAAGGCGATGATGACGAAAAGAACGACACCGACGATGCCGATCGTGGTGTACTGCTTGGCCAAATAGGCTTGAGCACCCTGCTGAATGGCAGCAGAGATTTCTTGCATACGTGCGTTGCCGGGATCCTTGGCAAGAACCCAGCTACGGGTTACAAGACCGAAGAGCACGGCGATGATGCCTGCACCGATGGCAAGCCACAAAGCTGTAGTCATAGTAGAAAAACTCCGAAAAGTGGTGTTCGTTAAAAGCCAAGACTTGTCCCCAAAGCTTTTGGCGAATCACTTCAACGTAAAAAAACAAAAAGACAGGAACAAGGCTTTTTGGGTCTTGTTCCTGTATTTGGGTCAATCGATTACTTAAGCGCCTCGAAAATGCGATCGCGAATCTGTTCGATGGAACCGATACCGGCCACGGAACGATACTTCGGTGCATTGGGCTTGCCGCTTTCGGCCAAATCCGAATAGAACTTCACCAAAGCTTCGGTCTGAGCGTGGTAAACGGACAAACGCTTCAAAACGACTTCTTCCTTGTCGTCGTCGCGCTGCACGAGGTCTTCACCCGTAACATCGTCCTTGCCGTCGACCTTGGGCGGGTTGTATTTGACGTGGTACGTACGACCCGAAGCCGGGTGCACGCGGCGGCCCGACATGCGTTCGACGATTTCGGAATCGGGAACAGCGATTTCGAGAACGAAATCGATGGGCACGCCTGCGTCCAGCAAAGCCTGAGCCTGCGGGATGGTGCGCGGGAACCCGTCAAAAAGGAAACCCTTCTTGCAGTCGTCTGCCTGCAGGCGTTCCTTCACCAAACCGATGATGATATCGTCGCTCACCAAACCGCCCTGATCCATGATGACCTTGGCGGCCTTGCCGAGTTCCGTACCGGCCTTGACGGCGGCACGCAACATATCCCCGGTAGAAATCTGGGGAATACCGAAATGTTCTTTGATATAGGCAGCCTGAGTGCCTTTGCCGGCGCCGGGCGGTCCGATAAGGATCAAACGCATTGTTTTGCTCCGAGTAAATTGTTTGTGATTCTTATATCCCTTTACGGTTTGCCGTTTTGTTGCATTCAGCAAAATTCGTATACAACCCGTAACTCACTAATTTTAGCCCAAAGCCGAAGAAAAATCGGCTTGGCGAAAGCACTCATGCGAAATGCTTAGTTCTTCGGTTATGGAAGGGCAGTTTGCCCATGGAAAAAGCCTTCGCCCGTATCGCTCTATTTTTCGAGCTTGCAGAGGAGTTTTGACTGTCGTGAAGCAAGAGAAGTCGCAATTGCGCGCGTGATACTCGGTGGCTTTCGACCTTTGCGATTGGCTGTTAGCTCAAATCCTTGTTGCAAAAGTTCTCAAGTAGATGATGGAGAAGTTCTCAAGTAGATGATGGAAGAGTTCTCAAGTAGAACAGAGTCGCTTATAACTGCATTGCTATAAGTGCATGTACTTGCTATCAAAATGGTAAAAAAAGAACACTCCTTCGCCAGAACAAAACGAAGGAGTGTCGAGTGTGGAGCGCAGCTTCGGTTCTTAGCGAGTCGCCACAATCGCACGCACGCGCTCAAGGTCTTCGGGCGTATCAACCCCTGCGGGCAACTTGTCCTGAAGGATCATCACGCGAATCTGATAGCCGTGCCAGAGCGCTCGCAACTGTTCAAGACTTTCGGCCTTTTCGATCGGTGCGGGGGTAAGCGTCGGAAACTTAGCTAAAAAGCCCGCACGATAGGCATACAAACCGATGTGGTGATACACGGGCAAGCCTTCGGGCAGATCGACGGGACCGGCTTTAAACGCGTCGCGCGGCCAGGGCAGGGGTGCGCGTGAGAAGGTGAGCGCTCTGTCTTGGGCGTTTAGTTCCACCTTCACCACATTGGGATTCATAAAAGAAGCCGTATCGGCAATGGGGTGCGCCGCCGTGGCAATGGCGCAGTCGTCGGACTCTGCCAAAGCTTGTGCCACTGCCGTGATCACCTTGGGCGGAATCAAGGGTTCGTCGCCTTGAACGTTTACCACGATTTCATCTTCACCCAACCCCAAAACGCGTGCGGCTTCAGAGAGGCGATCCGTCCCCGTCGGGTGGTCGGGGTCGGTCAAAATCGCACGAATGTCATACTTGGCACAAGCATCCACAATGCGTTGATCGTCGCAAGCCACGGCCACCGTGGCGGCACCGGCTTCGATGGCGCGACGCGCCGTATGCACAACCATCGGAATACCGGCAATGTCGGCCAAAGGCTTTTGCGGCAGACGGGTAGAGGTCATGCGCGCAGGAATCAAGGCAGTAAATTGCATGGTTTTTCTCGAGAGAATTACTTGACCGGAGCAACGCGTGCGGCCTTGACTTCGTCTTCGGTCAAGTCGCGAGCTTCTTTTTCAAGCATCACGGGGATGTCGCCTTCCATGGGGTAGCCCTTGGCACACTTGGCACATTGCAATTCGGTCTTGTCCAAATTGAAACGAACGGGGCCCTTGCAAATCGGGCAAACGAGAACTTCGGTTAAACGGCTGTCCATTTGTTTTTCTTTCCAAATGATTAGTGAGTAATGGCTTCGGTAATCGGCACGATTTCAACGTGCTTTTTCTCGGCAGCTTCGTAGAGCTTTTCCACCACAAACTGCACGAGATAGGGATCGAGTTGCGTCTCCAAATCCACCGACCAGATGCGTCTGTCTTGATTCATTTCCGGATTTTGGCGAATCTTGACGGCATCTTTGCCGGTCACGAAAATGTAGCGAGCGTCGCTTGTCTTAAAGGGATTTTCCGAAAAGTCGTAATGATCCCCCAAAGCCATCGTCTGCCCTTCGATTTCGTGCGCCGAGAGCATTCTAAAGAAGCGCTCCGGTGCGGCAATGCCGGCAGCGGCCAACACTTTGGCTTCTTTTTCGGCAATGCGATGCGCCAAATCGTCCAAGGGGCGCGTCTGACCGTTGGCAATACGAACGGCATCTCCCATTTGGCTGGTAGCTGCAAAGCGTGGTGTACGGCTTGTGATTGTTTCTTCCGTGGCGTTCAAAATAATGGCGTCTACCGTATCGAGTCGCTCGGGCAACTCGCGCAAAGGTCCGGCGGGCAGTGCCCAACCGTTACCGAGACCTCGTGCACCGATCACAGCCAATTCCACATCACGCGCCAAGCGCTTGTGTTGTAAACCGTCGTCACTCACAATGACGTTGACTTGCGGATTGGCTTTCAAAAGCAGCTGTGCGGCAGCCACTCGATCGCGTCCGACGGCAACGGGAGCTTCCGAGCTTTGTGCAATCAAAAGCGGCTCGTCGCCCACATCGTTGGCGTTGGAATCAGGTTTGACCAACTGCACCGTATCGACCGAGCGACCGTAGCCGCGGCTGATGATTCCGGGCGTAAAGCCCGCAGCTCTCAGTTCTCGGACAAGCGTAATGGTAATGGGGGTTTTGCCTGTGCCGCCGACATAGATGTTGCCCACCACGACGACGGGCACGGGCAACTCGACCGGAACGATCTTTTTGGCACGCGAGCGCGCGATCGACAGGTAGATGAGCGACAAAGGATAAAGCAGAGACGCCACCGGGCCGCGATGAGCCCAGACTTTATGAAGCGTCGTTTCGATGGCGGAGCGCATTAGAAAAGCCTCCGCATACTAGGTTGTGGTTCCGGTTGAGGGTGTTCTGACGGCATTGTGTCGTAAGTTAACGCAGGGTGTCTCTAGGTTGAATTGCCCCAAAAATTCCCGCAAAATAATGTAATCCGTCAATCTTAAAGCAAAGCAGGCGTTTTTTGGCAATCGTAAAGCCCGCTTTTGCAAAAAAACTCGGGAAACACAATGAGCGATCAATCGGCTATTTATCTGCAAACGCTATTTTCGGTGGGCAGCATTTCTCAAGCGGCAAAGCGCTTGGATATTTCGCAACCGTCGTTAACCCAACACATCCAACGCATCGAAAGCGAGTGGGGTGTGGAAGTGATCGATCGCAGCGTTCGACCGTTTCGCCCGACGGCGGCCGGTCAAATGGTGCTCGAAACGCTCATTGAAATGCACGACGCCAAAGAGGCTTGCAAGCGTGCTTTGATCGATCTTTCCAAGGGCGTGCGCGGGCACATTCGCATCGGCGTGTCCGAATACCGAGAAGTGTGCTTTTTAACCGAGGTGATCCCGGTTTTTCAAAAGAAGTACCCGATGGTGCAACTCTCGCTGGTAGAAGGCACCACCGATCAGTTGGAAGAATTCGCCAATGCCGGTCACACCGATGTGTCGGTGACGATTGCCCCCACGGTCAACAGCGACCTTGTCGTCGAAGATCTCTTTGAAGAGCGCCACCTTTTGGCCATCCCCGAATCGTCTCGTCTGATTCCAAAAGAGGTCAAAGACAGTGCTGTCAACGACTTCAATCATTTGCCGACGCTTAACTTTGCCAAGCTCGACAAAAAGCCGTTTTTAATCGTCAAGCGCGGTCAGCGCCTGCACGGCGTTTTCCAAGAACTGTGCCGTAAGTGCGAAGTCAAACCCACGTTGGTGCTCGAAAGCGAATCGTTAACCGCAGCTCTTGCATTGGCCAACGCAGGTCTTGGAGCCACGATTGTCACGGATCGCCTCGCGCGCTACTTCATGCGCGGATTTGAGGGTGGCAGCCAGAAGCCGGGCGTGCGCTTTTTTGACATCGAACCACAAGTGACGCCGCGCAAAGTCGTGGTGGTGCGCCGCAAGAGTCGCTACGTGCCCAAGGCCGTCAAAGCATTGATTGAAACGATGCAGGAAGTGGCTGCGAAATAGAGGAGTAAAAAAATGCCCATTGCTATGAAAAGCGATGGGCAAAGGCAAACTAAGAGATCCGCGCCCGGGGGAATATGACCGGGCGGGAATCCGATCGACTTTAGTCGGTAAAGCCGATCTTGGGCAGGATTTCTTCGACGATGGGTTCTTTGCGAGCGTGGAAAAGAGCCTTGTTCTGTTCGAAGAGGTTATTGCCCTTGGTGTCGATCGACACGATCAAGGGACCGAATTCCTTGACCTTCATGCACCAGAGGCTTTCGGGCATGCCGAGTTCAGGCCACTGTACGTCTTCGACCACTTCGACGGCTTCTGCACCGACCACGGCACAACCGGCCGGGAACACGCAGTGAATCGCCATACCTTCGCGGCAACCCTGTTCGGTGTTGGGACCCATACCGCCCTTACCGATCAAGAGACGCACACCGGTCTTTTCGATAAACTCGCGTTCAAACAATTCCATGCGCATGCTGGTCGTGGGGCCGATGGCAACCACCTTCCAACCGCTCGGGCTCGTTTCGTCGCGAGCCATGATAGGGCCGCCGTGGAAAATGGCGCGGTCTTTGATGTCGACCGGAAGATCGCGGCCGTGCTTGACTACACGGGTATGAGCGCAGTCGCGAGCCGTGACCAAGGAACCCGTCAAATAAACCACATCACCGACTTTGAGATCGGCAACATCTTCAGCCTTAATCGGCGTCGTCAAAATTTTCTTGCTCACAGCGTCACCCCTTTGTGCGTAAAGATTTCATAAGACAGATCGGACTTGAAGTGGATGCCGGCACGGCGATGTGCCCAGCAGCCGACGTTGACTGCGGCAGCCAAACAAGAGGGATGGCGAGCAGCCTGTTCGACATTGACACCCATCACCGACTTCACGCCGCCCACACCGTTGGGGCCGATGTTGATTCGGTTGAGACCGTCTTCGATCAAGCGTTCGAATTCGGCACCGCGAGCATTGCTGTTGTGCGAGCCGATCGGGCGCATCAAAGCGCGCTTGGAAAGGATGCTGGCAACTTCGACGCTGCCGGCAATACCCACGCCCACCAACAACGGGGGACATGCGTTGATACCGCGATTGCAGATCAAATCAAAGATGAAGCGAACGACGCCTTCGTAACCTTCGCTGGGCATAAAGACTTTGCCGGTGCCGGGCAGAGAGCAACCGCCGCCTGCCAAATAAGCATAGATCGTGCATTCGTCGCTGTTGGGGATGATTTGCCAATCCAAGTAAGGAATGCGAACGCCGGTGTTGTTGCCCGTGTTCTTTTCGTCAAAGATTTGCACGGCGTTGTGGCGAAGCGGAGCACGTTCGGTGGCCAAAATGGCGGCGTCGTGCAACATGGCGGGCAAATCGCCCAAATACGGGAAGTTGGCACCGCATTCGATGAAATACTGGATGACACCGGTGTCTTGGCAGCTCGGAACATTCAAGCGGGCGGCCGTGGCCTGGTTCTGGAACATCGTATCGTAGATGATGTTCGCGAGTTCCGAATTTTGCTGAGCGCGCAATTCTTCGAGCTTGGCGGTCACGTCATCAGGCAAGTGCTTGGACATATAGGCAGTGAAGTTGCCCATAATGTCGGTAAAGCGTTTTTTGGCTTCTGTGTTCATAGCGGGGTCCAAAAACGTAGTAGGTTGAAAGTGGGTTCGGTTCGTCAAACGCCTCATCGGGCGTTTTTGTTGAGTGGAATTTTAGAAAATACCGACAAGGATTGAAATAGAGGGGGTTTTGCTCGTTTTGTCGTGTTTGAGATACGGCAAAAATCGGTGTTCAAAATGCAATGTCGTTCGGGTTTTGAATCTGACGAATGAGAATTTCGCTTCCCCATCGAAAGAATTATCTTAAACTAGTTCAAAAGAAGTAGAAGGCAAAGGCTTGATTGGCGCAGGTTTGCGCTGTGTGTTCCCTTATTTCTCAAAATGAGACGCCTCATGTCGGCAGGGTTTAGTTGGTACCGTCGAAAGGATGAGTTTGCGAGCGGAAACTGGGGTGAATTGCTTAGAAGTCTGTAGTGAAACTGCTACGCACAATATGCTTTTATGCGAAATTTTTATAAAGGGTATTGTCCGGACTCAATATACATGTTCCGCCTTAACGGAAGTCTGATAATGACGCTATATCGTACAATGCGCAGACAACCTTAGGAACAAACAGATATGATTTCCGGCGCACATCAAGACCTTCCCATCGGGCGATCCGATTGTGTGGTGCCGAGGAAGGTATTTAGTGCAGAACTAAGGAGGCAACCGCCTGTTCTGTTGCCTTCTTACGTCACTTTCTTAATGCGAGATAGTCTCTAACGGAATATTGACAGGCATCTCCACGGGCTTAGGTCCCGTATGCGGCACGTCGTAGCCGTCTAATTTCTTTTCCTTGAGCCAATCGAATAGGACTTTTGCGACTTCGAGATTGTTCTTGTCGGCAAAAGGAACATGTGTATTGCCCTTGATTCCCAGTGAGGGAAGCTCGATCAAGCGTGCATCGCCCCCGTGTTTGTTGACGAGCTCTACAAACTGTTTGGCGCGTGCGCGAGACAAGCGCCACACGTCTTCGTTAAAGACCGTGCTCGGTTTGTCGGCAATGTTGTCACCGTAGAAGATCACGATCGGCATTTTGGTCAAGGCAATCCATTTATCCATCGGCACCATACGCGGCGCCATGCGAGAAGCTGTCAATTCGGTTGCGGCTCTGACTTCGGCGGGCGGCTCTTCGTTGGGAAAGGCGCACATACCCGGTTCGTAGGCAATCACGGCTTTGATTTTGTCGGGAGCCGCCATGGCAGCTTCCCAGCCGTATTGGCCGCTGTTGGAATGCGTCATGAGAATGCCGTCACCGATGCGATCAAAAAGCGCTTTGGCAACTTCACCCATTCGTGCACGGTATTCGGGCGTCGAAGGTTCTTCTCCGGTATCGGGCGTTTGTTGGCGGAAGAATTGGTCGATCGCATAACCCGAAACCGGAAACTGGGTGTTGCCGTAGAACGAGGCTTTACCCAGAGTTTGCCAAGGACCGTTTCTAAACGCACGCCACACACCGGCTTCGGACGTGGTAGTCGGGATATTGGTCTTAACCAAAGGAGCCGACGTATAGCCCGCACGACCGCGGCGCGGCTGATCCACGATGTAAATCGACCAATCGTTTCTGGGCAAGATGGCTTGATAGCCTTCGCGACCGTCGGGGGTGGACTCATAGGTCTTGCCCGATTGGCCGATGCCGTGCCACATCACGATAGGTAGTGTGCGCGATTTCTGAGCGATGTAATACTGGGCGTAGCCGTGATCTCCGTGGAAAGTTTCGCCGTTGGCGCGATTTTCAACCGTGCCGCCGAAAAAGAAGCTGCCCATAGTCGCCAACGCAATCGGCGCTTGTGATGACTGTGCCCATACGGACGAAACAAGAGCAAACGAGACGGCGGTGGTTACAAGAGCGGCTCGCAGGGTTTTGGCAGTCGAAGAAGTCTTTCGCATCGTTATTTCCATCAAAAAAGGTGATTCAATTCTTTCGGGCAAGTGTTCTTATGCCCATTGATTTTCCAAAAGATTATCGACTTATTGAGGTAAAAACCATTAAACTTCATTGATATAAATATCAATAAAAGTGATGGATTGAGATGGATATCAAAGTTCTGAAACAGTTTGCGGCGGTGGTTCGTACAGGAAGCGTTTCTGCGGCGGCTGGAGATTTGGGCTTGACGCAACCGGCGGTGAGTATGGGCATCAAGCGATTTGAAGTCGAGCTTGGTTTTAAGGTTTTGGAGAAGGACGGCACCGGGGTGAAAGCAACCGAGTCGGGTGAAAAGTTGTTGCCTGCGGTGGAGCGTGTTTTGACGGAGTTCGAGAAACTCGAAAGCGCAGTAACTCAGATCAAAAATGAGAAAAAGGACTTGACGGTTGCTTTTTGCGACCGAGGTCCCGAATGGTTCTTGGTGCCGAGATTTCGTCTGTTAGTCGCCGAATCGCAAGGCTTTGAGGTTCGCACGCACAAAGAAGTCGACACCGCTGAGGCCGAAAAGTTATTGCGCAGTCGGACTGCCGATATTGTTGTGACGGAGCATCCGATCGAAGCTGCCGACATCGTTTGCGAATTCTTGGTGCGAGATATCCATTACCTGTCGGTGCCTGCCAATCACCCGTTGGCAAACGAAAAAGAAATTTGTCTGGCAGACGCCGGAGCCCTGCAGGTGCTCTTTTACCAGTTGGACGGTGCATTTTCTCTGAAGTTTTCGAAGTTCCTCAAGGAGGTGACGACCAACGTCGATTTGCAAGTCGAGCAAGATTACTTTGTTTTTCAGGAGCGCCTGCGTCGCATGCAAGCCCTGACGTTTACGACTGCACTGGTGCGCCACTATCGCTTTGATGGGCCGCAACGCGACGACATCCCGATGACGGATTCGGGCAGCGACATCGGCTACTGGATTTCTTATCGAAAAGATCGGATAGCGCAAAGCGCGCACACCAAGGCTTTTATTAAATTTGCCAAAGACTTGGTGCGCACGAGTGGGCTGGATACAACTCCAAATCTGTTTTAGAAGTCGGGGAAGTCCGCTTTGGCTTCGAAGCGAACGCGTTTGCCCGTTTCAGGGTGCTCGAACTCCAGACTTTCGGCATGCAAACACAATCGCGTTTGGCCGGTTTCTCCCAATAAACCCAAACGCCCGTAGAAGGGGTCGCCGTCAATCGGATGGCCCAGGCCGAACGCACAGTGCAAACGCAATTGATGCGTGCGACCGGTTTCGGGAATGAGCTTCACAATGGACTTGGGTCCGGTGACGGTGTCAACCGTATCCAATACCTCATAGATCGTTTGACAGTGGCGACCGCCCTGACCGACGGCGAGCACACATTGACGCGGGCGATCGAGCCAATTGAGTCCCAAGGGGATATCAATGGAGCCCGATTTTTGCGTTGTCACGCCTTCCAAACGTGCCACATAGTGCTTATGAGTGGTGCGAGAACTAAAGGAGGCATTTAAGTGTGCGGCAGCCGGTTTATGCTTGGCAAAAACAAGAATACCCGAGGTGTCCAAATCCAGACGATGTACGGCAAAAAGGTTACCGCGCGTCTTTTCCAAAATCTGTTTGGCGCTCGTTGTTTCGCGCACGCCCGGAACCGAACAAATGCGAGAGGGTTTGTTGATCACGACAATGGCGTCGTCTTCATACAAAACATCGATCGTCGGTGCCGTTTCTTCGCTTTGCATGGGCTGTGTTGCCAAGTGCGGGATGCCGGTCAGCATCCATTCAAACCAGAAACGCACGCCCGAGCGGGGTGCATAAAATGTAAGATCGAATCGGCATTCCCACGAAGGGCACGCGCCACACCACCACTCCGTGATGTCGGTAACGCGACCAAGTTCTGGATGGCGATTAAACCATTCCAAAAGGCGCAAAGAGGGGGCATCCAAAGCATCCGTCAAGACGCTGCGCCACAGTGCTCGACGCAGAAGCTGTTCTTTACCGCCGCTATGAAATTCGCGTTCGGGGAAGGGCTCGAAGATCTCGCGAATACGACGACGCAAGGTTTTGGTTTCACCAAGACCGTTGGTAAGCGTCATGTTGGGAACTTCTTTAGCTTCGAGCGGCGTCCAAATGGAAATGTCGGCGGGATACCCCGAGTCGGTGAGTTTTACTTTGCGCGCCGATTCAAACGCCAAAAGCGCCGTTGCTTTTCCATCTTTTTCTACGATAGCGCCTCCGGCACGACCGTTAAAGTCGCTAGGCACCAAGCCCAAAGCGTAGGCTTGTTTTTGTAACTCAATGAGACGTGCGTTCGGCGCGGCCGTAAAGGGATCGGCCATCAGCTCAGAGGCTTGAGGCAAATCGTTGAGTTCAAACGTGATCGGGGCTTGGAGGTCTAAGGGCATGACAAAAGGCTTTGAAGAACCGAAGATTTTGTTAGGGAAGTAATGATATAGAACACGCGCGAAATTTTGCGCATTCAATGCAAAAAGAGCGCAAGGTCATTGTTTTGTCCTTGCGCTCTTAAGTCTTTTTTGTCAGAGTTTCGTCAGTCTTCTCTAAACGCCGTTTCACGCGTCTTTCGGATGGCGGGCGCCGCCACCAAAACGATCATCAAGACCGAGGCGATCAAGAAGGCGCACGACAGCGGACTCGTCACAAAGACTGTGGGGTCGCCGCGAGAAAGCAACAATGCGCGACGCAAGTTTTCTTCCATCATCGGACCCAAAATAAAGCCCAAGACCAAGGGAGCGGCTTCGCAACCGAGTTTTGCAAACACGTAGCCGAACATCCCGAAGAAGATCGTCACCCACACATCCCACACGTTATTGTTGATCGAGTAAACGCCGATGCAGCAGAAAACGAGAATGGCAGGGTAAAGCCAACGATAGGGAACTTTTAACAACTGCACCCAAATGCCGATCATGGGAAGGTTTAACACCACGAGGATGAGGTTACCGATCCACATGGAAACGATCAAGCCCCAGAAAAGCGCCGGATCGGTCGTCATCACCTGAGGACCGGGCACGATGTCGTGAATCATCATGGCACCGATCATCAATGCCATCACGGCGTTGGACGGAATCCCCAAAGTCAACATCGGAATAAAGGACGTTTGAGAACCGGCATTGTTAGCCGATTCGGGACCGGCCACACCGCGAATGTTGCCTTCGCCGAACTTGGGATCGGCTTTTTCGCCGGCCAATTTCTTTTCAAAGGTGTAGCTGGCAAAAGAAGAAAGCAGAGCACCGCCCCCGGGCAACACACCCAACAAAGAGCCCAAAAGCGTACCGCGGGCAATGGGGCCTGCAGAAGCTTTCATATCTTCCTTGGTGGGCAAAATGTCCTTGACCTTGCCCAAAACAAAGGAGCGCTTTTCGCCGAGTTCAAGGTTGCGCATGATTTCGGCAAAGCCGAAAATACCCATACTCAATGCAACGAAGTCGATGCCTTCCTGCAGTTCGTCAAAGCCGAAGGTGTAGCGCATGGCGCCCGAATTGATGTCGGTGCCGATGATGCCCAAAAGCAGACCCAAGATGATCATGCAGATGGCTTTCAATAAAGAGCCCGTTGCCAACACAACGGCGCCGATCAAACCCAAGACCATGAGGCTAAAGTATTCGGCGGGACCAAATTTGAAGGCAAGTTCTGTCAAAGGCGGCGCAAAAGCGGCAATCAAAAGCGTAGCAACGCAACCTGCGACAAAACTGCCGATGGCTGAAATTCCGAGCGCGGCGCCGGCGCGACCCTTGCGCGCCATCTTGTGACCGTCGATACAGGTCACAACGGCTGCAGCTTCGCCCGGAATGTTCACAAGAATGGCTGTGGTCGAGCCGCCGTACTGCGCGCCGTAATAGATACCGGCCAACATGATCAAGGCGCTGGAAGGATCCAAAGCGTAGGTGGCGGGCAAAAGCATTGCCACCGTTGCCACGGGCCCCATACCTGGCAAAACACCGATCAAGGTGCCGATGGATACGCCCACGAAACAGTAAAAGACATTTTGCAGCGAAAGAGCTGCTTCAAAACCCAAGGCGAGATTGGCAAGTAAATCCATCTGTCAATCTCCATCAGGAAGCAAAAGAAAATGTGGGCCACACCGGCACCAACATGCCGATGCCGTAGACAAAGATGACGTAAGCCAAAATGTCCATCACGACAATCAAAATAATCGTTTCTTTGACGCGGCTGGCTTTATCGGCCAGAGCGGCCACAACAATCATGGCGGCCAAAGAAATCATCAGGCCGAAAAATGCCAAAAGCATCGAAAAGACGAAAACCGATCCCAGAATCAAAACGATCACACGCCAGTTATAGGGCTCAATTTTGCCTTCTTCGGGATCGACCGGGCGAATCGTCATGCCGCGAAAAGCAACGATGGCCCCTAAAAAACTCAGCGCACCCCCTAAAAGCGTGGGGAAGTAAGCCGCACCCATACGTGCGGCCGAGCCCATTTCATGTTCTTGGGCGAAATAAATAAAAAAGGCTCCGGACAGGATAAAGACGATTCCGGCCCAAAAGTCTTTGGAATTAGCTACAGACATCAAAAAACTCGGTTGGTCGAACAAAGTCGACTCCCGAAGAGAGAGTCGACTTCCAAAGGAACTACACGGTATTGCGAGGCGCTATCTTAGTCGACGCGAGCGCCGGAGACTTCGACAATACGATCGTACTTCTTCAATTCGGACGCGATCAGGTTGGAGAACTCTTGCGGCGTGCAGGGAGCGGATTCGCCGCCGAGTTTTGCCAGACGGTCCTTCATCTTGTCGCTGTTCAATGCCTTGGTGATGACGGTATTCAAACGCGTCACGATACTTTCCGGCGTATTGGCAGGAACAAAGAGGCCGTACCAGGTGGAGATGTCAAAGTCTTTGACGCCTGCTTCGATCATGGTGGGCACATCGGGCAGAGCCTTGGCGCGTGTCGTGGTCGTGACGGCCAAAGGAATCAGTTTGCCTGCCTTGATGTTGGCGGTGGCCGAGGCCAAATTATCGAAAATCAAATCGGTCTGCCCCGACAGGACGGAGAGCTGAGCAGGAGCGGCACCCGCGTAGGGCACGTGCACCATGGAGATGCCGGCTTGAGCCTTGAGAAGTTCGCCTGCCATATGCCCGCCCGAGCCGTTGCCGCCCGAAGCGTAGTTGATCTTGTCGGGATTCTTCTTGCAGTATTCGACCAAATCGGCAACAGACTTGATGCCAGTCTTCTTTTGAAAATCGGGCGTGACCACCAAAACGTTGGGGACGTGTGCAATCAACGTCACGGGTTGGAAATCCTTGACCGGATCGTAGGGCAACTTCTTAAAGAGGTTCGGGTTGATGGCGTGCGTGGCCACGGCACCCACGCAAAGGGTCATGCCGTCGGGCTTTTGCTGAGCCAAGTATGTGACACCGCGGTTTCCGCCGGCACCTGGCTTATTGTCGACAATGACGTTACCCAAGTCGTCGCGCACGGCTTCTGCAATGGCACGAGCCGAAACGTCCAAGGGACCTCCGGGCGGATAGGGAACCACGATACGAATGGGATTGGAACCGGTGCCCGTTTGGGCAGATGCGGTCAGGGGCAGACCGAACACGGAAATGACAGCTGCACTACCGAGCAGCATACGACGTTGATTGTTCACCACTTCATCTTCCTTTATATGTGATGCGCCTGCCCCTCGCAGTGGACGCGATTGGCTTCTGGCAGTTATTCAAATTGGAAAAACTGTCAAACATTCTATGCCCAAATGTGGTGCGAATGCCACTGAATAGAACAATTCATTGGGTTTTGTAAAGCCGACTAGGTAGGAAGTCGTACGGGTAATGAGTCGGATTCGGTTCCGACGCTTGTTTACATATTGTTGAAATTACTTTCTTGAAATGCTGTTCTGTACACCCCATATGGGGTAGTAACAGAGACAGGGATGCCCCGAGGATCAAGGATGCATCCCGCCCCGACATTCATTATGACCGGATGTCGGGAACACTTAAGGAAAAAGGAAACAATGAGACAAGACAAGCTCACAACAAAGTTTCAAGCCGCGTTAGGCGAAGCCCAGTCGTTGGCTTTGGCTCACGACAATCAGTTCATCGAGCCGGTGCATTTGTTGGCTGCCGTGATGAATGACGAAGAGGGGGGTGCTACGAGCCTAATTGAGCGCGCCGGCGGCAACGCGCAACGTTTGCGCGAATCTGCCAATGCAGCCATCGACAGACTGCCCAAGGTTTCGGGCACCAACGGCGAAGTGCAAATCGGCCGCGACTTGATTCGTGCTTTGAATTTGACGGATAAGGCTGCGATGGATCGCGGCGACGAATTCATTTCGACCGAAATGTTCTTGGTTGCCATTTGCGACGCAGACTTTGACGTCTCCAAACTCATGGCTCAGGCAGGCGTCACCAAAAAGCTCTTGGAAGCAGCTGTTACGGCTGTCAGAGGCGGCGAGCGCGTCACGGGCAGCGACGACGAAAGCGCTCGCGAAGCCTTGAAAAAATACACGATCGATTTAACGGAACGCGCGCGTCAAGGAAAGCTCGATCCCGTGATCGGGCGCGACGACGAAATCCGTCGCACGATGCAGATTTTGCAGCGCCGTACCAAGAATAATCCCGTTCTGATCGGTGAACCCGGTGTCGGTAAGACTGCCGTGGTCGAAGGACTGGCGCAGCGAATCGTCAACGGCGAAGTGCCCGACGGTTTGCGCAATAAGTCCGTGCTCTCTTTGGATATGGCTGGCCTCATTGCCGGCGCCAAGTATCGCGGCGAATTTGAAGAACGCTTAAAGAAGCTTCTCAAAGAAGTCAGCCAATCCGACGGCTCGATTATTCTTTTTATCGATGAATTGCACACCATGGTCGGGGCCGGCAAAACCGAGGGTTCGATGGACGCGGGCAACATGCTCAAACCCGCTTTGGCGCGCGGCGAATTGCACGTGATCGGTGCCACAACTTTGGACGAATACCGCAAGTACGTCGAAAAAGATGCCGCTCTCGAACGTCGTTTCCAGAAGGTCTTGGTAGACGAACCGACTGTCGAAGACACCATCGCTATTTTGCGCGGTTTGCAGGAAAAGTACGAAGCGCACCATGGTGTCGAAATTACCGACCCGGCCATTGTGGCGGCAGCAGAACTTTCGCACCGCTACATTACGGATCGTTATTTGCCGGACAAGGCCATCGACTTGATTGATGAAGCTGCTAGCCGCGTGAAGATGGAAATCGATTCCAAACCGGAAGCTTTGGATAAGTTGGAACGTCGCTTAATTCAGTTGAAGATTGAACGCGAAGCGATGAAGAAAGAAACCGACGAAGCCAGTCGTGCGCGTTTGGACGCGATCGAAAAGGAAATCGAAACGCTTTCTCGTCAGTACTCCGACTTGGAAGAAATCTGGAAGGTGGAAAAGAGCGAAGCTTTGGGTGAAAAAGACGTGCGTGACGAAATCGATCGCGTGCGCCATGAAATGGAAACGTGCCGCCGCGAAGCCAAGTACGAACGCTTGGCCGAGCTTCAGTACGCCGTGTTGCCCAAACTTGAAGAAAAGTTGAAGAAGGCCGAAAAGATCGAAAAGGAAGGTCAGGCCAAGGATCGTCCGAAGCTTTTGAGAACCTCGGTCGGTGCCGAAGAAATCGCCGAAGTGGTGAGTCGTGCAACCGGTATTCCCGTGAGCAAGATGATGCAGGGCGAACGCCAGAAGCTTTTGCACATGGGAGAAGCTTTGGAAGAACGCGTGATCGGTCAGGACGAAGCCGTGCGCCGCGTCACCGAAACGATTCTGCGCAGCCGTGCAGGGCTTTCCGACCCCAACCGTCCGTATGGCTCCTTCTTGTTCCTCGGCCCCACGGGTGTCGGTAAGACGGAATTGACGAAGGCTTTGGCACACTTCCTCTTTGATTCGGATGATGCTATGGTCAGAATCGATATGAGCGAATTCATGGAAAAGCACTCCGTGGCGCGTTTGATCGGTGCGCCTCCCGGATATGTGGGCTATGAAGAAGGCGGCTACTTGACCGAAGCCGTGCGTCGCAAGCCCTACAGCGTGATTTTGCTCGACGAAGTGGAAAAAGCGCACCCCGACGTCTTTAACGTCCTCTTGCAGGTGTTGGACGATGGGCGTATGACCGACGGCCAGGGGCGTACGGTCGACTTTAAGAACACGGTGATCGTGATGACGAGTAACCTGGGCTCGGCTGAAATTCAGCGTTTGGCCGGTCAGTCGCAGGAAGTTGTCAAGGACGCCGTGATGTCTGAGGTCAAGGATCACTTCCGTCCGGAATTCATCAACCGTATTGATGAGATCGTGGTCTTTAACGCTTTGGACAATACCGCCATCGAACGTATCGCCAAGATTCAGGTCGACAAGCTCATTGCCCGTGTCAAGGCGCAGGACATCGATTTGGTGGTGACGCCTGCTGCATTGGCTGCCGTGGCAACCGCCGGGTTCGATCCGCTTTACGGCGCAAGACCCTTGAAGCGTGCTGTCCAAGAGTACTTGGAAAACCGCGTGGCTCGTGTCTTGCTCGAAGGCAAGTGCCTGCCCAAGGATACGATTGTGGTGGATTACAAGGATGGGGAATATTCCGTTGAAGTGAAGAAACTCCAATGAAAGCAACGGAAATTTCGTTGAAGTAGGGTAGACAAAAGAACCGCACCGGGCGAGAAACTCGGTGCGGAATTTTTTGAATCGGTTTCGGTGCGAAACTGTGTATCGATCAATTCAACGTCGGCGGTAATTCCTTACCCTTGTCATCGTCGCCAAAGTCCACATGCACCACCATGCCTTCGACGTTGGCATAGAGCGGTGCACCGCAATCTTCGCACCACTCCAACGGGAAGCTCTGCGGATGCATGACGATTCTGTCCACGCCCTTAGTGAGAAGTACGTCGTGAGCCATGGCTTCAGCCTGCTCATATTCTTCAGGCATCACGGGCCAGGCAATACCGGCAACCACCCGCTTCTGGTCATTGACAGGACATACACCTAGACGCAACTCGGGCATAGCGTCTTCACTGGCCGTACCGCCCGGCACAAAGAGTGCAATCGAGGCAATGACCGACTTGGGATCGTGCCCCATGGTGGTCACAAACTCGACCAAGGACTTCACGGTCCAAACGCGCATGGCCGCTTCGCTTTGGCGCCATGCGGTAAAGAATGCGCAAGCCGGTTGCACCTCGAAGACGGATCCGATCATGGTCATTTCCAAGAGGTCATGCGCATCCAGACAGAATTCCATCTGACCGCGCGCACGCTCGGGCAAGTTTTCCATCGGATCGCGGAAAAGCTCGGAGGCCTTCTTGGCTTTCACGAGGCATGCCAAATAGCGCGTATCGGCAAAGTCGGCTACCGGCGGTTTGGTCACGATCGAGCGAATGTCGACAACTTTGTCAGCCGAAGTCCGCAATCGATTCAAAAGCGAACGAACGTCTGTTAATGATTCCGGAATGTTTTCGGCCGAAAACATGACGTTACCGATCACGACTTCGGATTTGGCGCCGCACAAATGCTTTTGCACCGAACCGGCGATTTCTTCCAAAACCTCGGCTTCAATCACGCCCGTGAAGTTTCTGTAGCGACTCCAAGCCATCACGGGAATAAGCATCAAAAGCGCAGCGCCCTCATGATCGACCACGCTTTGTGCACAGTCTTCGGCGATAGCCAAAAGTTGCTCATAAGCGGGCGGCCGATTGTCTTTTAAGAGACTCAAAGCGGCTTCCAATTCCGTATCGTCGCCTGCATTTAACGACTGCGCGCACATTTCGAGCAGACGGTTTTCGAGTGCTTCGTCTTCAAGGCGCGAGCTCGATTCCAATAAAAGAGAAGCGACGCGCTCATACTCGTAACGAGAAAGATCGAGTTTGCGCGAGGTCTTGGTAGCGGACTTGGTTGTGGTCATGAAAGGTGCAAATGCCAAAAGCAAAATAAAGCGAAATCACAAACGATATTTTGCCCCGAAAGAAGGCAAAAAACGCAAGGATTTTCAAGGAATCGTAGAGTGTAGCGAATATTGCCAAGCTTGCCAAAAATTCGCCGCAAAATCATTGGTGACAAATCGTTCGAAAAGGGCGCAAAGTCAAGCGTTGCCATAGGGGTGCATGCTAGAATGCGGGCGCTTTATATGAAATGAAATAAAGAGGCTTGGTGAGAATGCCTTCTGCCGGCAATGCTTGTCGTCTGTCGGCCCGAAAGCGCTCTCACGAGTCCTGTAATCCTACAATTGAGTTTGCATTTGCATGGACAATATTCGTAATTTTTCAATTATTGCGCACATCGACCACGGTAAATCCACCTTGGCCGATCGTCTGATTCAACGCTGCGGAGGCCTTTCCGATCGCGAAATGAGCGAGCAGGTCTTGGACAGCATGGATCTGGAGCGCGAACGCGGCATCACCATCAAGGCTCAAACGGCCAGTCTCAAATACAAAGCCAAGGACGGCAAAGTCTATGAGCTCAATTTGATCGACACGCCGGGGCACGTCGACTTTTCTTACGAAGTGAGCCGCTCGCTTTCTGCTTGCGAAGGCGCATTGCTCGTGGTTGACGCCAGCCAAGGTGTGGAAGCTCAGACGGTGGCCAACTGCTACACGGCCATTGACCTGGGCGTGGAAGTCGTGCCCGTTTTAAACAAGATGGACTTGGCAAGCGCTAATCCGGATGCCGCCAAAGAAGAAATCGAGGATGTCATCGGCATTGACGCCACCGACGCCGTGCTTTGTTCGGCCAAGACCGGTTTGGGGATTGACGATATTCTGGAGAGAATCGTTACCGACATCCCGGCACCCGTGGGCGACGAAAACGCACCGCTTCAGGCTTTGATCATCGACAGTTGGTTTGACAACTATGTCGGTATCGTGACGCTGGTGCGTGTGGTTAACGGTGTCATTCGTCCCAAGGACAAGGTGAAGTTGATGGCCTCCGGCGCCACCCACTTGGTCGAACAAGTGGGCGTCTTTACCCCCAAAGCCAAGCAGCGCGATTGCTTAAAGCCCGGCGAAGTGGGCTTTGTGGTTTCCGGTATCAAGGAACTCAAAGACGCACGCGTGGGCGATACCTTCACCTCGGTGACCAATTCTGCCACCGATCCCTTGCCCGGTTTTAAAGAAGTCAAGCCCCAGGTGTTTGCCGGTCTCTACCCGGTCGAATCCAATCAGTACGATGCATTGCGCGAAGCGCTGATGAAGTTGCAGTTAAACGACGCAGCGCTTCAGTTTGAGCCCGAAGTCTCTCAGGCTTTGGGTTTCGGTTTCCGCGCGGGCTTCCTGGGTCTTTTGCACATGGACATCGTGCAGGAGCGCTTGGAGCGTGAGTACGACATGGATTTGATCACCACGGCGCCGAGCGTCGTGTATGAAGTGCTCATGACTAACGGCGACGTGATTCGCGTGGAAAATCCGAGCAAGTTGCCGCCGATGGACAAGATTGCCGAAATTCGCGAACCGATTGATACCGTCACGATCTTTGTGCCCAACGACTATGTGGGCGCCGTGATGAAGCTGTGTCAAGAAAAGCGCGGCACACAGATCAATCTGGCCTACCACGGTCGACAGGTGCACTTGACCTACGAATTGCCTTTGGCAGAAATCGTGTTGGACTTCTTTGATCGCATGAAGTCTATTACTCGCGGTTACGCTTCCATGGATTATGAATTCAAGGAATATCGTGCTTCCGACGTTGTGAAGGTCGACATGCTCATTAATGGCGACAGGGTCGACGCGTTAAGTTCCATCGTGCACCGTCAAAACGCCGTTTTCCGCGGCCGCGAAATCGTCACGCGTTTGCGTTCTCTGATTCCGCGTCAGATGTATGACGTGGCGATTCAAGCGGCGATCGGTGCCAACGTCATCGCACGCGAAAACGTCAAGGCTTTGCGCAAGAATGTTTTGGCAAAGTGCTACGGCGGCGACATTACGCGTAAGAAGAAGCTTTTGGAAAAGCAAAAGGCCGGTAAAAAGCGCATGAAGCAGGTGGGCAGTGTGGAAATACCGCAGGAAGCCTTCTTGGACATTTTGCAGGTGGACGATAAGTAAAAATCGATAAAGCGCTTTCTAGTAACGCGAAAGCGCTCAACTCTTTTTCTTGACAGAAAAAATGAACTTTGCTCTCATTTTATTTTTAGCAACCGTCATCACCGGTGTGATGTGGGCTTGGGATCGCTACAGCCTCAGAGCCAAGCGTAAGGCCGTGGCCGATCTGCATGCTCGCGAATTTGAAGCAGCCAATCGCGAGGCCATCGATCGCGGTGAAAAAGCGGTGATCGATACCCGCAACGCCATGTATGCCAAGGATATGAAAGAGCCTTGGTGGATTGACTATACGGCAGGGCTTTTCCCGGCATTTTTGGTCGTGTTTGTCTTCCGCAGTTTCTTGTTCGAGCCCTTCCGTATTCCTTCGGGTTCGATGCTGCCCACGCTTTATATCGGCGACTTCATTTTGGTGAACAAATACGACTACGGCATTCGCGTGCCGGTGTTGAACACCAAGTTGATTCCGGTTGGGTCTCCCCAGCGCGGCGACGTCGTGGTCTTCAAGTACCCGATGGACGAGTCGGTCGACTACATCAAGCGAGTGGTGGGCTTGCCCGGCGACACAGTGCAGTACATCAATAAGAAACTGACGATTAACGGTCAACCGGTTCAGTATGAAGCCGTGGGCGACTGGGTCGATCCTTTTAGCATGACCACTTTGACGGAAAGTCGTGAAAACCTGGGTGGCGTCGAGCACCGTACGGTGGTTGACGACAGAATGCCGGCAGGTTTGCGCGGACGTCCCTACGATCGTGTCGGCAACGGTTGCCGCTACTACGAAAACGGTTTCGTTTGCAAGGTTCCCGAAGGTCAGTACTTCGTTTTGGGTGACAATCGAGACAACAGCGAAGACAGCCGCTATTGGGGCTTTGTCGAAGACCGCCAGTTGGTCGGCAAGGCTGTCCTGATTTGGGCTAATTTCAGTGAAATGAGTCGGGTGGGCGGAATTGACTAACAATAAAAAATTGACCAAAGTCCGAGTGCTTGTTCCCATTGAAGAATTGGAAAAGCGCATCGGCTATACGTTTACCAATCGTGCGTTGGTGGAACGCGCTTTGACGCACCGCAGTTTTTCGCAAGACCATAATGAACGTCTGGAATTTTTGGGCGACTCGGTTTTAAATTGCGTCGTCGGGCAGGCACTGTTTTTGCGCGACAAACATTTTGACGAAGGTGTGCTTTCGCGTGTGCGTGCCAACTTCGTGTGCGAAAAGTCGCTCTACGAAATTGCCAAGACGCTGGAGCTCGGCAACTTCATTCGCATGGGCGAAGGGGAGCTCAAAACCGGCGGGATTGAACGCCCGTCGATTTTGGCCGATGCTTTGGAGGCCGTTTTTGGTGCCGTCTTTATGGAAGGCGGTTTCGAAAAAGCCCAGGAAGTGATTTTGCGCCTGTTTGAGCCGGTGCTGTCTCCCGATCAGATGGCGGCCGACCGGTTGAGTAAAGACGCCAAAACTTTGCTTCAGGAATGTTTGCAGAGCTTTCACTTTCCGTTGCCGGAATACAGCGTCGTTAAGGTGGAAGGTGCCGCACACAATCAGTTGTTCTATTGCTCTTGCAAGATTGATCGTTTGAATATCGAACATATCGGAACGGGCAAAAACCGTCGCGCAGCCGAACAAGAAGCTGCCGCCATGGTGCTTGACGTCGTGCGTCAGCGTGCGCACAAGTAACGAAGGAGTCGTAAATGAGCGAAAATGAAAAAGACGTTGTCAACGACGACTTTGAAGCGATGTTGGCCGCTGCCGGCGCCACGATGCCGTCGGTTCCCGAAGGTTTCCGTTGCGGTTATGTGGCTGTGGTCGGGCGTCCTAACGTCGGCAAATCCACCTTGATCAACGCCATGGTGGGCGAAAAGGTTTCGATTACCTCAAAGAAACCTCAAACCACGCGCGATCGCGTTTTGGGGGTGGTGACCGGCGACGATGCTCAGATCGTTTTTGTCGATACCCCGGGCTTTCAGTCGCGCTATAGCAATCAGCTTTTAAAGCGCATGAATCGTACGGTTCGAAATACGTTGGCCGACGTCGACGCCGTTTTGTTCGTGATCGATGCGGCCGGCTGGAAAGCCGACGACGAATTGGTATTGCGCCTTTTGAATAAAGAATCGCAAAACGTCATTCTGGTTTTAAACAAGATCGACCTCATTAAAGACAAGGGTAAGCTCCTGCCTTTGATGGCCGAATCCATGAAAAAGTTCCCGTTTGCGGCAATCGTGCCCATCTCGGCCGAAAAGTCCAAGATGTTGGGCGACTTAACCGACGAAATCAAGAAGTACTTGCCCGAGTCCATGCCTTATTTCGATCCGGACCTTTACACCGATAAGTCGCCTCGCTTTATCGTGGCAGAAACTGTGCGTGAAAAGGCGTTCCGACTGTTGGGCGACGAGCTTCCTTATGGTGTCGCCGTGATGATCGAAAAGTGGGATGAAACCGAAGAGGGTGTTGAAATCGTTGCTTCTCTTTTGGTCGATCGCGAAAGCCATAAGCCGATCGTGATCGGCGAAGGCGGCGCCAAACTGCGCGAAATCGGTCGCCTGGCCCGAATGGACGTTGCCAAACTGTTGGACAAACGCGTGCACTTGGAAATCTGGGTGCGCGTGCGTCGCGGTTGGAGCGACAACGCCAAGGTTTTGAAGACATTGGGTTACGACTGATCCTTTCAAGCATCATGACGAAAATGCCGGTCTTTGCGCCTGAAACGCAACTGTCGCCGCAGGCGGCTCTTCAAGCGCTTAGTCTTGAACGAAGCCGTCCCAAGGCCAAATTGCGCGTGCACGATGAACCGGCGTTTGTTATTGCCACCTATCCTTGGAGTGAAACGAGCGTCATTGCGGAGCTTTTGACCGAGCACTACGGACGAGTGCCTGTGGTGGTCAGAGGCGCCAAGCGGCCGTATTCCAAGTTCAGAGGCTTGGTCAATGCTTTTACCCCGTTACTCGTTAATTTCGGCGGAGCAGGGGACGTCAAAAACCTGACAGAAGCCAAGTGGTTGGGCGGTATGACTGCCATGAGTCCAGCCAATATGATGTCGGCTTTTTATGTCAATGAACTCGTACTACGCATGACGGTGCGAGAAGACCCGGCACCGCTTTTGTTTAAAGCTTATACGCAAGTGCTCGCCGAATTGGCGCATCAAAAAGGACAAGCCTTGCAAAGAGCATTGCGCCGTTTTGAGATCGAACTTTTGGAAAGCCTCGGTTGGGGGCAGTCTGCCAAAGACGTTCAGATCAACGAAAGTCAGGGATCGTGGTGCGTACGTGCCGGCGAACTTCTTTGTATCTCAGCCGGTCAAACGCCCGTCGAACCCGTCAAAGGCGAGATGCCCGTCAGTGGCCTGTGCGCTCGCGCCATCATCGAAAAGAACATCACCCCCGACGTGTCGTTGCCCGAACTTCGCCGCGTTTTGCGCAGCATTATCGGCTACTATGTCGGAGACACCGAATTCAATACCCGTAAAACACTTTCCCGTTGGTCGCAGATTTAGTCTGTCAGTTGCGGGATTTTAGGATTTAAGCTTTATGCTCACGAAACTTTCCGTCAACCTCAACAAGATTGCTCTGATTCGCAATTCCCGTGACGGCAATACGCCGTCTCCGACGCTTTTTGCGCAAGTGGCATTAAAGGCCGGTGCCGCAGGCATTACGGTGCACCCCAGACCCGATGAGCGTCACATTCGAGCCGACGACGTGCCCGCTCTGGCTCGCCTCATTTCCCGTTGGCCGGGCAGAGAATTCAATATCGAGGGTAATCCTTTTATGAATTTGATGGAGCATGCCCGCGCTTGTAAACCCCAGCAGTTGACGTTTGTGCCCGATAGCGAAGACCAAAAGACGAGCGATCACGGTTTTGATTTGACGAAATCGGCCGACGACCTTCGTCCCCTTATCAAAGAAGCGCACGACTTGGGCTGCCGCGTGAGTCTGTTTATGGATCCTGTGCCCGAACAGATGGTCTTGGCTAAAGAACTGGGCGCCGATCGCGTGGAGCTCTATACAGAAAGCTACGCCGCGGCCTGCGGCACGTTTGAAGAAGATGCGGTGCTGGCAAAATATGCCGCAGCGGCCAAGGCTGCCCATGAAGCGGGCTTGGGGATCAACGCCGGCCATGATTTGAGTTTGACGAATCTTTATAAACTTCTGGTGGCTTGTGAAAACATTGCCGAAGTCTCCATCGGTCACGCCCTGATTTCCGAAGCGCTCGAATACGGCATGACCGAGACGGTGGGGCGCTATAACGGTATCTGTTTGGAAGCCTTTGACGCCATTAACGCCAAAAACGCTAAGTAAAGACAATTTTTCGAAAAGGATATCGGCATGCTGGCTCCCGTCGTTTGCGATATTGCAGGAAAGGAATTGACCGCTCGCGAAATCGAGCGCATTGCGCATCCCATGGTGGGGATGGTGATTTTGTTTACGCGCAACTTTGAAAACTGCGAACAGCTCACGAAACTGTGCGCAGCCATTCACTCGGTCAAGCCCGGTATTTTGATCGGGGTGGATCACGAAGGCGGGCGCGTGCAGCGTTTTCGCGAGGGCTTTACCGAAATCCCTGCGATGCGCGACTACGGCAAAATGTATGAGGCCGACCCCGAGGCCGCCGCACGCGCTCTGACCGCTGCCGGCTTTGTGATGGCAAGCGAATTGAGAAGCTGCGGTGTGGACTTTACCTTTGCGCCCGTTTTGGATTTGGATTGGGGTAAAAGCGAAATCATCGGGCACCGTGCCTTTGCTTTGGACCCCCGAGTGGTGACGCGCTTGGCACGTGCCCTGACGCAAGGCATGTTGATGGCAGGGATGTCCAACTGCGGCAAACACTTTCCCGGACACGGTTACGCCGAAGCCGACAGTCACGTGGCGTTGCCGGTAGACGATCGCGAAGCCAGCCGAATCGAGCACGCCGACGCCAAACCTTACACCTGGATGGGCATCGGTTTGGCGAGCGTCATGACGGCGCACATCGTTTATCCGGCCTACGACACGGTGCCGGCAACGTTTTCAAAACGCATCCTTCAGGGACTGTTGCGCGAGACTTTAAACTTCACGGGCTTTGTGTTTTCAGACGACTTGACCATGGCAGGGGCGCAGACTGCCGGCACCCTAACCGAACGCGCGCAAGCGGCTTTGGCTGCCGGTTGCGACGGTCTGATTTGCTGTAACGACGCCGATGCCGTGGACGCGATGCTGCCGCAATTGGCGTTTGAAGCAACCGACGTCTGGAAAGAGCGTGCGCACGCTTTGGCGCCCAAGGGCGAGTTTGTCGATCGCAAACATTTGCAACAAATGACGGTGTATCGCAAGTCGTTGGAACTCATGCAGTTGCGCTAAAGTTACGCTAACTATTTGGCAACCAGAGCCCGAAAATGATTATCGAATCTCTTTTAGATACCGATCTGTATAAATTCACGATGATGCAATGCGTATTGCATCAGTTTCCCGATGCGCAAGTGACGTATCGCTTCAAGTGTCGTACCGAGGGTGTCGATATGACTCCCTTTATCGACGAGATTCGTGCCGAGATCGATCATCTCTGCACGCTGACAATGACCGAAGACGAGTTGGCGTATTTGGGAAGCCTGCGTTTTATCAAAAGCGATTTCGTAGAATTTTTAAGTCTCTTTCACCTGAAAAATAAGTATGTGACGGTGACCGAAGACCCCACAGCCAACTCCGGTATTGCCATTACGATCGAGGGGCCGTGGTTGCATACGATTTTGTTTGAAATCCCGATTTTGGCGATTGTCAATGAAGTCTATTTCCGCCATGCGATGCCAGTAATCGATCGCGAGGAGGGCTTGAAGCGCTTGCGTGCCAAAATTGAAATGATCAAAAATGAGCCCGATAACGGCAACTTGAAGATCAG
>ERZ1035006.525-NODE-525-length-30161-cov-10.930114_pt1 | contig 30161 bp, 21 predicted proteins | sample MGYA00520694_ERZ1035006 | MGnify/ENA primary metagenome ERZ1035006 (study PRJEB33766, sample SAMN09781746) | gut metagenome | biome: gut microbiome | host: Homo sapiens | place: Madagascar | study: EMG produced TPA metagenomics assembly of the PRJNA485056 data... | reverse complement strand
CAAAGTCAAGTTTGAGATATCCACACAGATTAGCAAGTTCGACCATCGTATTATCGTTTACAGGTAATCCATGCTCTCTTCTGTCTTTTTCTGCAAAAACTTCTTTTTCACCATGTGTATAAATACGATCTTTGCCTTCTGCCTTCGGACTTTCTCTCAAAGCTTCCAGGTATTCTGAAAAGTGTCTGCGGATTGCCTGAGGATCACCAAATGCAGCTGGATCGATTGCCATAAATCCATGGCAGATTCCTGTTTTATCCGGGAATGTACAGCAATGATCCGAAGTAACACCCATAGAAAGAATGGAACTGAACAGTTCACACAGCATACCATATCCATATCCCTTGTGGCTTCCTGTAACCTCTTCATTTCCACCAAGGGGCATGATTCCACCGCCCTTCTTTGCAACAATATTAGAAAGGACATCCGGTGCATCTGTACTTGCATGACCATCTTTGTCCAACGCCCATCCATCCGGAAGCGGTTTCTCCATTTTGTTGTACATTTCGAGTTTTCCTCTTGTAACTACCGTGGTAGAAGAGTCAAAGAAAAACGGATACGGGTCTGCCGGCATAGCTACTGCGATTGGGTTTGATCCAAGCATGGCTTTTTTGCCAAACGTAGGAACCATAATAGCCTCTGAATTTGTACAGGCCATTCCCAGAAGTCCCTCATCACACGCCATCTTTGCATAATATCCGGCGATACCGAAATGATTGGACTCACGGACAGTTACAATTCCAACTCCGGTTTTTTTGGCTTTTTCGATTGCTTTTTTCATTGCATAAACGGAAATAAGCTGTCCCATTCCATTATGACCATCAATCACTGCAGATATCGGTGTTTCAAATACAACTTCAGGCTTTGCCTGCGGATGGATCGTTCCCTTTTCGATTCCCTTATGATAACGCACCATCCTCTGCATACCATGACTTTCAATTCCATAAAGGTCAGCCGTAAGAAGCACATCCTTGATCTGATTGCTTTCTTCCTCTGTAAAACCAAACGCCTTGAATACGTCTCCGCAAAAATGATTCAGTGTCTCATATGACCATTTCACATATCCCATTGTTTCGTCCCTCTTTCCGGTATTGCCGGTTTTATTTATTGGCATTACCAATTTGTATTTTGATTATACCACTGGTATTACCAAAATACAATAGAGGTTATATCAATTTTTTCCTGTAAAAATGCCCAAAATTTCTCAGGATTTTTTTTGCATTTCTTCCATATAACGTTCAATCGTATCCATATGTTCGGACATACATCGTTCCGCCTGTTCTGCATCTCCGTTGATGATCGCCTCAACAAGCCGATGATGCTGGTCATCAACCTCTCTGGCAGAATTATTCTTTTTCATAATGTAGTCTCTCGTCCCGGAAACAATATTCTCAGTAAGCTGATCCGCTGCCGCAAGGACACTGTAAACCATCGGGTTATCTGCGATCTTTGCAATCTTCTTATGAAGTTCGCGATCCAGTTCACCCCGTATCTTTTCATCTTCTGCAGCATCCAGCCGTGCAAGAATCAGCCATAATTCTGCTGCATCCAGCGGTGTGCACTTTCGCGCCGCAAGAATTGCCGCTTCTCTCTCCAGTGCCGCACGGAACTGCTGATTCTGGCGCAGATATCCATTATTTAATTTAAAAAGTATGGATAAGGGTTCGATCAGCCAGGTATCCAGATCCTCCGTAATATAATTCCCGCCTCCCGGCACCGACTTGACTATTCCCAGCAGTTCCAGTGCTCTCAAAACTTCTCTGACTGCCGGTCTGGACACTCCCATGATCTCCGCCATTGTCCGCTCCGCTGGAAGGGCAGCTCCCGCTTTGAGACTGCCATTCTGAATGTCCTCTATAATCTGATTTAAAATCCCGTTGAAAGCCCGTTCATCTCTAATTTCTTTAAACATACTCCATACCTCCACATTCCATTTCCGTCCGTGTATTCTTACAGGCGGTATCATTTTTCCACTGTCTTTCCCATACATTTTATTTTTGGTACAACTGTACAGTACGACAGATATTTCTTATAATATAGCATTCCTGACAGTTTACAGCAAGTGGAATGAATTTTGACCAGGCTGCTGTGAGCGGAGCGAACAGGGATCACCGGATTCGTTAAGGAATATATGCATCTTTAGGTAAATTATAAAACGCCCCTAACCACAACTCAATTAGTAATTATTACTAATTTTCATTGTGTTTAGGGGCGTTTAATTACTTCTCGCTTGGACACATTCGCTAAAAAATAGCTACTATTTTATTATTTGTTATAGTTTACGATATCGCCGAACTCTGGTTTCAGAGATGCACCGCCTACAAGACCACCGTCGATGTCTGCCTGAGCGAATAACTCCGGAGCTGTCTTAGCGTTTACAGATCCGCCGTACTGGATGCGGATTGCTGCTGCAGTTGCCTCATCATAGATTTCAGCGATGCAAGCACGGATTCCTGCGCAAACTTCCTGAGCCTGCTCAGTTGTAGCTGTTTTGCCGGTTCCGATAGCCCAGATCGGCTCATAAGCGATAACGGCTGTTTTAGCCTGATCAGCTGTAACGTTCTGGAAACCAACTTTAACCTGCTGACGGATGAAATCCATTGTTACACCCTGCTCTCTCTGAGCAAGTGTCTCGCCACAGCACATGATTGGTGTGATACCATGCTCGAAAGCTTTGAGCATTTTCTTGTTTACAGTTTCGCTTGTCTCTGCGAAATACTCTCTTCTCTCAGAATGTCCGAGAACAACATATTTAACACCGGCATCTGTAAGCATATTTGGGGAAATCTCGCCTGTGAAAGCACCCTTCTCCTCGAAGTACATATTCTCAGCGCCAACCTGGATGTTAGATCCTTTTGCAGCCTCTACTACAGGAAGGATGTCGATAGCTGGTACGCAGAATACTACGTCAACATCATCGTTTGCTACTAATGGTTTTAAGGTTTCTACTAATTTAACTGCCTCACTTGGAGTCATGTTCATTTTCCAGTTTCCGGCAATAATTTTCTTTCTTGACATTATATATATCTCCTTTTGCACTCATTAAGTGCATATATTATTGTAATCACCATGTCCACTAAATTCAAGCTTCACCTTCGGTTCGCTTTCATTAAGTGTCCAGGTGGGCTTTCATACTAAATTCGGCCTGCACCTACGGCTTGCCCTCATTAAGTATTCAATGCCTATTTATCGTTAGCTGCAGCTACACCTGGTAACTCTTTTCCTTCCAGGAATTCAAGAGATGCACCACCACCTGTAGAGATGTGTGTCATCTTATCGCCATAGCCAAGGATGTTAACTGCTGCTGCAGAATCACCACCACCGATGATAGTTGTAGCATCTGTATCAGCAAGAGCTTTGGCAACAGCCTCTGTACCATGAGCGAAGTTCGGCATCTCGAAGCAGCCCATCGGTCCGTTCCAAACAACAGTCTTAGCATCTTTAACAGCCTCAGAGAAGATTTTCTCTGTTTCTGGTCCGATGTCCATTCCTTCCCATCCATCCGGAATCTCACCACGTTTTACAACCTGGATATTACAATCGTTGGAGAAAGAATCACCAATTCTGTTATCAACTGGAAGAAGAAGCTTAACGCCTTTTTCTTCTGCTTTCTTCATCATATCTAATGCATACTGAAGATAATCATCCTCGCAAAGGGAAACACCAATGTGTCCGCCAAGTGCTTTGGAGAATGTATAGGCCATGCCACCACCGATAATCAGTGTATCAACCTTGTCAAGAAGGTTGTTGATAACAGAAATCTTGCTGGAAACCTTAGCTCCGCCAAGGATAGCAACGAATGGTCTGTCTGGGTTGTTTACAGCATTTCCAAGGAAATCGATTTCTTTCTGCATCAGATATCCAACAACAGCTGTATCTACATATTTGGTAACACCAACGTTAGAGCAGTGTGCTCTGTGAGCGGTACCAAATGCATCATTTACAAATACATCGCAAAGAGAAGCAAGTTCCTTGCTGAACTCATCACCGTTCTTTGTCTCCTCTGCACGGTAACGTGTGTTCTCAAGAAGAATAACATCTCCATCTTTCATCTCAGCTACAGCAGCTTTTGCGTTTGGTCCTACTACTTCCGGATCAGCAGCGAATTTAACTTCCTGTCCAAGAAGCTCTGTGAGACGTTTTGCAACAGGTGCAAGAGATAACTCAGGCTTCGGCTCTCCCTTCGGTTTGCCAAGGTGGGAGCAAAGGATAACCTTTCCACCATCTGCGATCAGCTTCTTAATTGTAGGAAGAGCTGCTACCAGACGGTTCTCATCTGTAATCTTGCCGTCCTGCAGAGGTACATTGAAGTCACATCTTACGAGGACTTTCTTGCCTTTTACGTTGATGTCATCAACAGATTTTTTATTCAGCATCTTGTTATGCCTCCTTATAAAATTTAACTTTTTATACAGACAAAAAGGTCCGGCCCTATTCAGACCGGACCCTTATCTGAGTCTTATTCATACACATTTCAATCTGCAGTATTTGTCGGCGCAGGTTGAACGTACCAAAACCCTACTCTCTGAAATTAAGCGTTCAGAAGTTTACCAAAGTGTTTGATTGTACGAACCATCTGGCTTGTGTAGGAGTTCTCGTTATCATACCAGGAAACAACCTGAACCTCTGTTGTGCCATTCTCAAGTGGAAGAACCATTGTCTGAGTAGCATCGAACAGAGAACCAAATCTCATACCAACGATATCGCTGGAAACGATCTCATCTTCGTTGTATCCGAAGGACTCGTTAGAAGCTGCTTTCATAGCTGCGTTGATCTGCTCTTTTGTTACATTTCCTTCAACAACTGCTGTAAGGATTGTAGTAGAACCAGTTGGGGTTGGAACACGCTGTGCGGAACCGATCAGTTTTCCGTTCAGTTCTGGGATAACAAGACCGATTGCTTTAGCAGCACCTGTGCTGTTCGGAACGATGTTAACTGCAGCTGCACGGGATCTTCTCAGATCGCCTTTTCTCTGCGGTCCGTCAAGTGTCATCTGATCGCCTGTGTAAGCGTGGATTGTGCACATGATACCGGATTTGATTGCAGCAAGGTCATTAAGTGCTTTTGCCATTGGAGCTAAGCAGTTTGTTGTACAGGAAGCTGCGGAAATGATGTGATCCTCTTTTGTAAGAGTCTCATGGTTTACATTGTAAACGATTGTCTTAAGGTCGTTTCCAGCCGGAGCGGAAATGATAACGTGTTTAGCACCAGCATCGATATGAGCCTGAGCTTTGTCTTTGGATGTATAGAATCCAGTACACTCAAGAACTACGTCTACACCGATCTCTCCCCATGGAAGCTCAGCAGCGTTAGCTTTTGCATAGATTTTGATCTCTTTTCCATCAACTGTGATAGAATCCTCTCCAGCTACAACTGTATCTGCAAGAGCATATCTTCCCTGTGTGGAATCATATTTTAATAAGTGAGCGAGCATTTTAGGAGATGTTAAGTCGTTGATAGCAACGATTTCAAATCCTTCTGCACCAAACATCTGACGGAATGCAAGACGTCCAATACGTCCAAAACCATTAATTGCAACTTTTACTGCCATGATAAAATTCCTCCTATGAATTAAATGGTAAAAATTATGTGAATGTCTCAATCTTTGTGAAAGAAACATCAACCTAAAACGTATTGTACCTAATTCCAAACAAAAATTCAAGCCTATTTTCAAAAAAATAGCAGGCAAATTGACACAAATATGCTCTGATATGCTATACTGCTTTCAAACGTCTAACCGGTGTCCTTTTTATGACACCGTAAACGTCGTTTTCACTTGATTTTTGCAGGAAACTGCCATTTTTAAGGGAGGTACCTAAAATATGACAGCAGTATTTTCTCCGGTTTTGTGGGACTGCCATATGCATTCCAGCTTTTCTGCAGACTCCCCCACACCCATGGAGGACATGATAAAGCAGGCAATACAGGCCAGACTCACCGGCATCTGCTTTACGGAGCACCTGGATCCTGACTATCCGAAGACACCGGATAACCTGGAATTTTCCCTGGACATCCCGTCCTATCACAGCCAGCTTATGAAGCTGAAGGATGCATATAGAGAACAGATTGAAATTCATTTCGGGATTGAGCTCGGGCTTCAGCTCCATCTCGGAGAATATTTTCATGATCTTCTGGAAAAGTATCCCTTTGATTTCGTAATTGGCTCTTCCCACCTTGTGCACGGAGCTGATCCCTACTATCCGGAATTTTTCCAGGGACGCTCTGAACAGAGAGCTTATATAGAATACTTTGAATCGATTCTTGAGAATCTTTCTGCTTTTGACGAGATGGATACTTATGGTCATCTGGATTATATTGTGCGTTATGGTCCCAATCAGAACAAATTCTATTCTTATGGAAGATATCAGGACATTCTGGATGAGATCTTAAGAAAGCTGATCAAGAAAAATATAGGACTTGAAGTGAACACCGGAGGCTATCACTACAGACTTGGAGAGCCCAATCCGTGTACAGCCATTATCCGCCGCTACAAGGCTCTTGGCGGCGAGATCATCACTATCGGGGCAGATGCGCATACACCGGATAAAGTAGGCTATGCCTTTGACAGGGTGGCACAGGTACTGAAAGAATGTGGTTTCCGGTATTACACCGTATTTAAGGAACGAAAACCGGAATTTCTTCCACTGGATTAGAGCGTGTTTGGAAAATGCTTTCTGCAGGATTCTTCGCCTGGGCTTTTTGTGCAACGGGGAATTCCAGCGGAATTTCCTATTACAAAATCCGGCAGTTTTTCCCATATTTCATGGCGAAAATCCTGCCGGGATTTTTTTATTTCTGTACTTTTTCCAAAAACAAAGAAATAATTCCTTTCTTTTCTTTTCCCTGTGCCTTGTTGTAGATGCTTCTGCACCACTGAGTGATCACGTCAATGACTATTGGAGAGAAGGTCATCAGGATAAATACCAGTATGATCATTCCAAACTCCAGGGAACCGAGGGAAAGCAGATTCTGCACACATACTGCTGCAAGGAAGAAGATAAACTGCATACCGTAGATAATAATCTTTCTGTAGCGGCTTAGCGGTGCATATACGGTTTTCAGTGCTGCCATGTAATTCCAGCCAGTTACCAGAAAGCAGGCAGTGCTCAGCATTTCGTTGCTATGGTAAACATTCTGGCACACAAGCATAATGGTAAACACGCAGCCTGTGATGGTCACAGCTGCCGGGAACGCATTCATGAACACATATTTCAGAAAGCCGCTTTCAATCTTGTTAAAATTGTTTTCCTGCGCCAGAAGGAAGGTTGGGATTCCGACTGCACAGGCACTGATCAGGGACATTTGGATGGGCTCAAAAGGATAGCTTTCTCCCCAGAAAATAGTGATCAGACAAAGAAGCACCGAGAAAATGGTCTTGATCAGGAACATAGACGCCGCTGTGCGGATGTTGTTGATAACACGCCGTCCCTGATTCACGATCTCCGGCATTGCTGCAAAATTGGAATCCATAAGTACTACATTTGCGATATTCTTGGCAGCGTCGCTTCCCTCTGCCATAACCACACTGCAGTCCGCCTCTTTTAAGGCGAGAACGTCATTGACTCCGTCACCGGTCATGGCAACGGTATGCTTCTGCTTCTGAAGGGCGAGGACCATCTCCTTTTTCTGCTGTGGCGTTACACGACCAAATACAGAGCATTCGGCAACTGCACGTTCCATATCCTCCGGTGTGGTGATCGTAGTGGCATCAATATAGTTATCTGCATTCTCCAGACCTGCCTTTTTTGCGATGGCAGAGACAGTTACCGGGTCATCACCGGAAATCACCTTCAGATCAACACCCTGAGTTTTAAAAAATTCCAGAGTTTCCGGAGCATTGTCTCGGATAATATCCGTAATGGTAAAAATGGCAACCGGCTTCAGACCTTCCGGAAGCTCATTTTCCTTATTCACCTGAGAGCTATGGGCAAGGACCAGCACACGAAGCCCCTCTTTTCCATAACCGGCACAATAGTCCAGAAGATCCTCATTTCCTTTCGGAAAAAGGAACTGTGCAGCTCCCATGAGATAAGTTCCTTCCTCTTTAAAAGCCACGCCGCTGTATTTACGGTCTGAGGAAAATGGAATGCAGTGGTCTACCGACATATCCGTTCTTCTGGAAAAACGCTTGTGAAGAGCATCTGCAGTAGCATTTTTATCTTTCAGAACAGACATCATATTGGCCATGACACGCTCGATTTCTCCAAGGGTCATTTCACACTCATCATCCGGATACTTCGTATAGATTGCTGCTGACAGGCTTTGTCCCTGGGTGGCTACATTCTGAGACTTTCTAAGGGAAATCTTCTTCATCAGGCCGGTTCCAGCCGATGCAGAGACATCCCGGGCCAAATTCTCTTCTGCCGGATTTTCCTGTGTGTCCGCCTCTTCCACAAGCTCCGCTTCCACCATCTCAGCATTCTGGGATTCTGACTTTGCAGCCTTCCAACCCGGATTGTATGGCTCCACATTCTCCACGCACATGGTTCCGGCTGTGATCGTTCCTGTCTTATCCAGACATAAAGTATCTACCCTGGCAAGAGTTTCTATACAATACAATTCCTGTACCAGCGTGTTTTTCCTTGTAAGAGCAAGAGTTCCAAGGGTCAGTGCAACACTGGTAAGAAGCACAAGGCCCTCCGGGATCATTCCCAGAACTGCAGCTACCATATTTACCACTGCATCCCGAATTCCGTTTCCCGCTATATAATACTGCTTGTAAAACAAAAGCAGTCCCATTGGCACAATGATCACACTGATGGTTTTCAAAATGGCATTCAGGGAGTTCCTGAGCTCTGAATTATGTCGTTTAAATTCCTTGGCCTCGCTTGTGATCTTCGCTGCATAGTTATCCTTTCCAACATGGATAATCTGACAGCAGGCCTCTCCTGAGGTGACAAAGCTTCCGGAAAAAAGCTCGTCCCCCTGATTCTTCTGAAGATTGTCGGATTCTCCGGTGAGGAGAGATTCGTTTACCTCAATGCTTCCCTCAAGAACCTTGGCATCTGCAGGTATCTGGTCACCGGTTTTCAGGTATAAAATATCATCCAGAACCAGTTTTTCTGTAGAAATGCTCCATTTTTTGCCTTCACGTAGGACAACCGCCTTGCTCTCTGTTAAAATCGCAAGCTTGTCCAGCGTTTTCTTGGCACGAATCTCCTGAAAGATTCCGATTACCGTGTTGATCACGATAATACCCATGAACATGGAATTTTTGAAAGAGCCAACCATCAATACCATGATCATAAGTGCCAGATTCAGGAAATTAAAAAATGTGAGCACATTTTCCCTTATGATCTGCTTATAGCTTCTGGTATTGGGATTCTCGTTGACATTTACTTTTCCTTCTTCAATTCTTTGCTGTACTTGTTCGTTTGTAAGTCCTGTCATCGTTCTTTTCCTTTATTTTTATAGTAATGAATTTGATCCTGAAAAAACAACCAGGGCAGATGCTCACATCCGCCCTGATGAATTTACGGTCTGCCTCATCTTTTTCACTCATTTATCTGTAACGAAATAAAGTCGTCCAAGGATTCGGTTTCCTGTAAAAAATTATTCTCTTTTCCATGTTCGATGACAGCATCGCTATCATTAATACTCTTCTGTCTCGTCTTCTTCACCCTCATGGATGTCTGACTTCGGTTTCTTCAGCCCTTCGATCTCAATGTGATGCTTCTGGGCATAATCCCAAAGCGCAGCATGTACAGCCTCTTCAGCAAGAAGAGAGCAATGTACCTTCACTGGCGGAAGTCCGTCAAGAGCCTCCATAACAGCCTTGTTGGTAAGCTTCATGGCTTCCTCGATGGTCTTTCCTTTTACCATCTCAGTAGCCATGCTGCTGGTTGCTACTGCTGCACCGCAGCCGAAGGTCTTGAATTTGCAGTCCTTAATGATATGTGTCTCATCATCGATATCCAGGAAAATTCTCATAATATCGCCGCATTTGGCATTTCCTACTGTACCGACACCGCTTGCATTCTCTATTTCTCCAACATTACGCGGATGCTGAAAATGATCCATTACTTTCTCACTATACATCTTTTTTTCCTCCTGGCAAGTGTTTTAATCAATTTTTCTGTTTTTTTATAAAATCTTCATATAATGGAGACATCTGTCTCAGGTATGCTACGATTTCTACCAGCTTATCCACTACGAAATCCGCATCTTCCATGGTTGTTTCCTCACTTAAGGTCATACGCAGGGAACCATGTGCGATCTCATGAGGAAGCCCGATTGCCAGAAGTACATGGGACGGATCCAGGGAACCTGATGTACAGGCGGAGCCGCTGGATGCACAGATGCCATAATTGTCAAGCATAAGAAGCATGGATTCTCCCTCAATGAACTGGAAGCTTATGTTTACGTTATTTGGAAGTCTCTTGGTTGGATGGCCGTTTAATTTCGCATAAGGGATCTCTTTCAGGATACGGTCAATGAAATGATCTCTCACCTGGATTTCCTTTGCGGTACGCTCTTCCATAGTCCGGACTGCACGCTCTGCTGCTGCACCGTAGCCTACGATTCCAGGAACATTCTCTGTACCTGCACGGCGCTTTCTCTCCTGTGCCCCGCCATGTACGAAGGAGCGGATCTTAACGCCCTTGCGGATGTAAAGAAAGCCGATTCCCTTCGGTCCGTTCAGTTTGTGACCGCTGGAGCTGAGCATATCAATTCCTAACTCATCCACATTGATCGGAACCTGTCCAAAAGCCTGTACTGCATCTGTATGGAAAAGGATTCCGTGCTCTTTTGCGATAGCTCCGATTTCTTTGATCGGCTGGATGGAACCAATCTCATTGTTTGCAAACATTACGGAAATCAGGATTGTCTCTGGTGTGATGGCCTTCTCAAGCTCATCAAGCTTCACAATACCATTTTCATCTACATCAAGATAGGTGATCTTCGCTCCCCGCTCTTTTTCCAGATATTCACAGGTATGAAGGATAGCGTGATGCTCGATCTTAGTTGTAATGATATGGTTTCCTTTGGATTTATATGCCTCAAAAGTGGCTTTCAGCGCCCAGTTATCAGACTCTGAACCGCCAGCTGTGAAATAGATTTCTTCTTTCTTTGCACCAAGGACATCTGCAATCTGGCCTCTTGCTTTGCTCACTCCTTCTTTGCTCTTTGAGGCAAAGTCGTAAATGCTGGATGGATTGCCATACATTTCAGTAAAATAAGGAAGCATTGCTTCTACTACTTCTGGAGCGGTTTTGGTAGTTGCCGCATTATCCAGATATATCATTTTTCCCATCTTTCTTCCTCCTGGTTTATTGGTATCAATTCGATATGAAAAGGCCTGGGAAAAGGCTTTTCATCTATCTCCTTAGGTACTTTTTATATTTCCTAGTATTTCTCTTGGATTTCTAGTCCACTTTACCAGATAATAACAGTTCTGTCAAGGCACATTTCCTCATAGAATGGGTAAAAACCAGACCCAGGGACTATCGCCATGTCCAAAAATTCTTTTTTTAAAGGAACCTTGATTCTCACCTTTACCGGAATCTTAAGCAGACTTATGGGATTCTTCTATAGGATATTCCTCTCTCATACCATTGGTGCACAGGGACTGGGAATTTACCAGCTTACACTTCCGATTCACGGAATTGTGCTTGCAGGAGCCTGCCTGGGGATACAGGCGGCCATCTCACGCCTTTGCGCTTCCAGTCTTGCCCTTGGAAAGGAAAAGGATGCCTGCAGCACGCTGCTTCTTGGTATTGTATTTTCCACTGCTCTTTCTTCCCTTTTATCCGCTGCTGTTTTTAGGAATGCTGATTTTCTTGGCACTGTTGTTTTAAAAGAGCCCAGAACTGCTGATCTCCTTCGTATTCTTGCCTTTAGTTTTCCCCTTTCTTCCTTGCATTCATGCATAAATAGCTTTTATTTTGCCAGGAAAAAGGCAGGGATTCCTTCCTGGATCCAGCTTCTGGAACAAACTGCCCGCATTTCCGGCACCTATGTGATTTACCTCATTTTTCTCTCGGAAGGACAGAAAATCACTCCTGTAATTGCGGCCGGAGGTGCACTTTTTAGTGAAGTGGCATCAGCTTCCGCTTCTCTTCTTGCTCTGGCCTTTTATTTTCAAAAGATCAGATATTGTTTTGTAAAAAATTCCTTTTCCCTTTCTTTCGTCAGAGAAATCAAACGGATTGCAGTGCCCCATTCTGTGAACCGTCTGCTCCTCACTACTCTTTCCGGGATTGAGATGGTGCTGATTCCAAGGCGACTTCTGCTTACCGGGCTTTCCCGGGCAGATGCGCTTTCCATATATGGAATTTTCACGGGAATGGCACTTCCGCTTATTCTTTTCCCTGCCACCTTGACGAATTCTGCTTCTCTTATGCTTATGCCTTCTGTTGCCAGCCTGCAGGCATTGGGCTATGAGAACCGTATCCGCTTTGTGCTTCGCAAAACTATGGAAACCTGTTTTCTCTTTGGTTCCTGCTGCACGTTTTTCTTTTTTCTTTTTGGAAATTTATTGGGAAATTTTCTTTTTCACAGCAGCACTGCCGGAATCTACATTCGAACCCTTGCCTTTATCTGCCCTTTTTCATACACCAATACACTGCTGGAAAGTATTTTAAACGGACTTGGAAAACCGGATGCCTGTCTTTTTCATAATGCTGCCGGAATCTGCATCCGCATTGCCTTTATTTTCTTTTTTATTCCAGTACTTGGAATCCAGGGCTATTTTTATGGAATGTTCCTTTCCCAGCTGATTTTAACCTTTCTTCATTTTATTTATCTAAACCGCCTGACATCCGGGAGCTGATTTTTAAGAAATTTTCCTATCGACATTTTATCTTTCATAGTCTATAATACAAGATTGAAAGCAAATTTTGCCGATAAAAGGAGAAAATACCATGGGATTTGAATTCATCAAAAAGCTTCCGACACCTGACGAGATCCGCAACCAATATCCCATTGATGCAAAGATCAAGGCACTGAAAGAAAAACGTGATCAGGAAATCCGTGACGTATTCACTGGGAAGTCTGATAAATTTCTTGCTATTATTGGTCCCTGTTCCGCAGATAACGAAGATGCAGTTTGCGATTATCTGTTAAGACTTCGCAAGGTTCAGGATAAAATTGCGGATAAAGTTTTAATTATTCCAAGAGTTTACACAAATAAACCTCGTACTACCGGCGAAGGCTACAAGGGTATGGTTCATCAGCCGGATCCTGAGAAAAAGCCTAATATGCTGGCGGGACTGGTTGCCATCCGTAAAATGCACATCCGTGCAATTGAGGAGAGTGAATTTACCTGCGCAGATGAGATGCTTTATCCGGAGAACTGGCGTTACCTTTCCGACCTTCTTTCCTATGTTGCAGTAGGCGCACGTTCTGTAGAGGATCAGCAGCATCGTCTTACTGTCAGCGGTATGGATGTTCCGGCAGGAATGAAGAATCCTACCAGTGGTGACTACGGCGTTATGCTGAACTCTGTTGTTGCAGCTCAGGGAAGCCACACCTTCATTTACAGAGGATGGGAAGTTGAGACTACAGGTAATGACCTTACTCATACCATTCTTCGTGGTGCTGTTAACAAACATGGAGAGGCAATTCCGAACTATCATTATGAGGATCTCCGTCTTCTTTTTGAGAAGTACTCTGCCAAGAACCTGAAGAATATGGCTACTATCGTAGATACGAACCATTCCAATTCCAACAAGCAGTATGATCAGCAGGTTCGTATTGCAAAGGAAGTTCTTCACAGCCGTCTTGTGGATTCTGATGTTCGCGGACTGGTTAAGGGTCTGATGATCGAGAGCTACATTGAGCCAGGCAATCAGAAGATTGGCCCAAACCATGTTTATGGAAAATCCATTACAGATGCCTGCCTTGGATGGGAAGAATCGGAGAAGCTTCTTTATACAATTGCAGAGATGTGTTAATGATCTTTTTAATAGAAGAAGCCAGGAGCGTATGAAAGCTTGCTCCTGGCTTTTTTTTATTGGTTATTGGTGTTTCATGATTTTTCAAACACGCTCTAGTGTCTCGGATGTGCCTTCATATACACATCACGCATTTTATTAATGTTCATGCTCAGATAGACCTGTGTAGTGGAAATATCGGAATGCCCCAGCATTTCCTGAACGCTTCTGATGTCGGCTCCATTTTGCAGCATATGAACTGCAAAGGAATGACGCAGCGTATGAGGGGTAATGTCTCTGCTGATTCCAGCCTCATCCGCATAACCTTTTAACATTTTCCAAAATCCCTGACGGCTCATTGCCTTACCGGAACAATTGGTAAACAGAGATTTCTCGCTGCTGTCTTTTACAAAAACACTTCGTCCTTTTTCCAGGTATACTGCAAGTGCATCCTTGCTCACATTTCCGATGGGAATGATGCGCTCCTTATTTTCCTGACATACCACATAGCCAAAGGTCAGGTTCACATCATCTGTCTCCAGATGAATCAGCTCACTGACACGCATTCCTGTGGCATATAAAAGCTCCAGCATGGCTTTATCACGGATTCCCTTGGGCGTATTCAAATCTGGCTGTTTCAGAAGATTGTCCACTTCCTGAATGCTGAGAATCTCCGGAAGACGTTTCTCCACCTTGGGAGATTTCAGGTTCTCTGCCGGACTTTGCTGAATCCTTCTCCTGGAAAAAAGATACTGAAAAAAAGCCCGCATGGAGGCCACGCTTCTGGAAATCGTAGAAGAGGCAAAATTTTCCTTTTCCATATAATCCACGTAGCCCAGAAGATCAAATTCTCTTACGTCTGCCGCAGCTGTAATGTCCCGCATTTCCAGAAATGCAGCCATCTTTGTAAGATCTCTCTGATAAGATACCTCCGTATTCAGGGATGTATTCTTCGTATTATGTAAATATTCTATAAATTCCTGTATCTCCTGCTCCATTTTGTCTACTTCCTGTCTCTTTTCACATGGTTTCTATATTGGTGAGAGTAATTTCTCTCCTATTTTTTTCAAAAAAATACCCGCATCGTAAAATGTATTAGTATTATACTTTGTAATTGACATAAAATCAAACACTTTTTTCACCAAAAATCCATATAAAAAGAGGTTTTTTATGCTTTTTCACCAAATATCGAAAATTTTATGGTAACCAATACTACATATTGTAAACTCCTTTTAAAAAAAGTTTACAAGTTCCAATATTTTTTCTGTGATCCAGGGATTCAGATACCATTCCAATAGAATCCCAGCGCTGTAGTACAAGGCATACAACAGGGACTTTCCCAGATAATTGCCTGCTTTTGAAGGAAAAATGCCATGATTTTTCCAGATTTCCAGGGATTCTATGTAAACCAGAGGGAGGACTTTAAAAAATACCGGAATATATATGAGATACTGGGGAAAAAGCAAAGCCAGGGCTACCAGACCTCCGGCAGCTCCAAATTCCAGTATAGAAAGAACAATTACCATTCCAAGCTCTATCCCCATTTCCAGCATGGTTACAACAGCAAGCGGAACGCCAAATACAGTAAAGCCGCACAACAGCAGGAATAAAAAAATCCCACCCCGCATACGTATGATCTGCCACAGATATTCCATTCCAAGATTTGTACTTTTTCCCATAAGTCCCAAGGTGTAAAGTGAGGAAAAGGCCTGTTGTTTCCACATAAATCGATAGCCAAGGTTGGGAATCAGCATTCCTGCCAGAAAACCAAGGAACAGCAGAATTTTGCCCGGATAACTGCCTTTTTGTCTGATTACAGCTATTTTTTTCATTTTCTTCACCCTGTACATCTTACGCTTGAATGGAACAATTTATGAAATGGATTTGTAACAGAAAAAACCGCCTCTGTATCTTCCTTCATAAATCAGGAAAATACAAAAGCGGTTTCGTTTGTTCTTAGTCTTTTAATGTAAATTGGCTCCGATTATTTGGCATAATCTATAGCTCTGCTCTCACGGATCACATTAACCTTAATCTGACCTGGATACTCGAGCTCTGCCTCGATCTGTTTTGCTATATCTCTTGCAAGAAGTACCATTTCAGAATCGTTCACATGTTCAGGAACTACCATAACACGGATTTCTCTACCAGCCTGGATCGCAAAGGATTTCTCAACACCCTTGAACTGATTTGTGATATCCTCAAGCTGTTTCAGTCTGTTGGTATAAGTCTCCAGTGTCTCTCTTCTTGCACCTGGGCGTGCTGCAGAAATCGCATCAGCTGCCTGTACAATACAAGCAATAAGACTCTCTGGCTCCACATCCCCATGATGGGCTGCCACAGCGTTGATAACCAACGGTGATTCCTTATATTTCTTACAAAGATTTACGCCGATCTCAATATGGGATCCTTCAACTTCATGGTCAATAGACTTGCCAATGTCATGAAGAAGTCCTGCACGTTTTGCCATACGGACATCTACACCAATCTCACCGGCAAGCAGACCTGAAAGCTGTGCAACCTCGATGGAATGTTTCAAAGCATTCTGTCCATAACTTGAACGGAATTTCATACGTCCAAGGAGCTTCAAAAGCTCTGGATGGATGCCGTGAACTCCCACATCCATAGCTGCGTTTTCTCCGTCTTCACGGATCTGAGTCTCAACTTCTTTCTGTGCTTTCTCAACCATTTCCTCGATTCTGGCCGGATGAATACGTCCGTCCACAATCAGCTTCTCAAGTGCTACTCTTGCAACTTCACGCCTGATTGGATCAAAAGATGACAATACAACAGCTTCCGGAGTATCATCAATGATGAGGTCTACACCAGTCAAAGTCTCCATGGTACGGATATTTCGACCTTCACGGCCAATGATACGGCCTTTCATCTCATCACTTGGAAGCTGAACAACAGAAATTGTAGTCTCGGCAACGTGATCTACCGCACATTTCTGAATGGCATTTACCACGTATTCCCTGGCTTTCTTTCCTGCTTCTTCCTTTGCCTGGCTCTCCAGCTCTTTGTAAAGCCTGGCAACATCAACTTTCACATCGTCTTCTACAGATCTGAGCAATTCTTCTTTTGCCTGTTCGGAGGTCAGACCGGAAACACGTTCCAGTTCCTGTACTCCTTTCAGTTCGAGTTCATCTACTCTCTTTTCTTTCTTCTGCAATTCAGCAAATCTCGCTGTGCACTCTGCCTCGCGCTTCTCAACTGCTTCCGCTTTCTTATCGATGGTTTCTTCCTTCGCTAAGACACGCTTCTCATATTTCTGCAGTTCATTTCTTCGTTCCTTGGTTTCTTTCTCCAGTTCATTTTTTGTACGGAGAGATTCTTCCTTTACTTCCAATAAAGTTTCACGTTTCTTTGTTTCGGCAGCCTTTAAGGCTTCATCAATGATGCCTCTGGCCTTGTCCTCAGCTGAACCAATGGTTTCTGCGTCTTTTTTTGTCTTATTATCCACAGCAACTTTACAGGTAACAGGAACTGCAATCAGTAGAGTGGCTACTACAGCGACAACTGCAACAATAATTGTTGTCACAGGAGCACCTCCTCATTATTTAGTTTTTCATTGTGCAATCACAACAATACAAGTTTATCTTTTTTTTAGAATTATGTCAAGTTTTTCTACTGAAAAATGGGATTTAAATTTCGTTCGGTTTTGTCATATGTCAAAAAAGCCTGTAAATCAGAGAAGATGTGGGGCACAGTTTGTGGAACCCTTGTCTCGGATAAGGGCGCCGTAACGGGCTGCGGCAACCGCATTCGGGACAAAAGTCCCCCAAAATGGGGGGGTGCAGATTGCAGGAATGATTTTGGGAACACGATCTAATCTGCCAGATTGACCTGTAATGCACTGATCAATTCCTCAATGACGATTGGCTTGGATAAAAATCCATTCATACCGCATTCCAATGCCTTTTTTCTGTCCTCATCAAAAGCATTGGCTGTCATGGCAAGGATGGTGATTCCTGCCAGTGCCGGATCATCCAGGGCACGAATCTGCTTAGTGGCCTCATATCCGTTCATTACCGGCATCTGCACATCCATCAGCACCAGATCATAATCTCCTGGTGCTGAATTTTTAACTTTCTCTACTGCCTCTGCTCCGTTTTCTGCAGTAGCAACCAGGAAACCATACTCATTAAGAATCTCCACCGCAATTTCACTGTTCAGTTCATTGTCTTCCACAAGCAGTATGCACCTGCCTCTGAAATCTGAGCTTACCACCGGAAGTATGGTCTTCTCTGCCTCGGCCTGATTCTGGCCAATAGCAGCCATCAGAGTTTCCCTGATATCTGACATAAACAGAGGTTTCGCACAGAATGCGGTTACACCTGCTGCTCTGGCTTCTGCTTCAATATCTGACCAGTCATAAGCAGTCAGGATAATAATTGGCGTATCATCACCAAGGCTGCGGATCTGGCGGGTGACCTCTATACCGTTCATATCCGGCAGACGCCAGTCAATGATATAAGCATGGAATGCATCTCCAAGCTCCATAGACTGCCGCGCACGAAGGACAGCCTCCTTACCGGAAAGCGTCCATTCTGAACGCATTCCAACCTTCACAAGCATCTTTGTCACACTGTCACAGGTGTTAAAATCATCGTCTACAACCAGAGCCTTAAGCCCTTCCAGTTCTGCGATTTTCTCTATACGGTGATTCTCTGGCTGGATCCGCAATGGCAGACGGATAATAAATTCTGTGCCTTTCCCCTGTTCTGTATGAACCTCAATCGTTCCCCCCATCATATCCACGATATTTTTGGTGATAGCCATACCAAGCCCTGTGCCCTGGGTTCTGCTGACTGTGGAAGTCCGCTCCCGTTCAAAGGGTGAAAAGATTTTCTGTACAAATTCCTGGCTCATACCGATTCCGTTGTCCTTTACCCGGATCTCGTACAGTTCACTTCCTCTTACTGTCCCCGGGTACTGTTTCAGCCGGACTGAAACGGTTCCGCCTGCAGGAGTAAACTTAACCGCATTGGACAAAAGATTCAGCAGAACCTGATTCAGCCGCGTCTTATCGCAATAGACATCCTCATCGGTAACATCCATGGCATCCATATAGAGTTCCAGCTGTTTCGCATGAATCTGCCCACTGATAATGGTCTTCAAATCATGAAGCACCTCCGACAGACTGACCTCCGTTTCTTCCAGATGGATCTTTCCACTCTCAATACGGCTCATATCCAGAATATCATTGATCAGTGAGAGCAGATGGTTGCTGGAGGAAAGGATTTTACCCAGATAATCCCGGACTCTTTTCTGATCATCAATATTGCTTACAGCCAGCGTGGTAAAGCCGATAATCGCATTCATTGGTGTCCGGATATCGTGAGACATATTGGAAAGGAACGTGCTCTTTGCCCTGTTTGCAGTCTCCGACGCACGTACTGCCTCAGAGAGTGCCTGATTCATTTTCCGGTCAGAAGTACGGTCCGACATAACCAGAATATATTTCTTTTTTCCGTTTACTTCACTGCCCATTGCAACATTATGAAACCAGCGTCGTTCCCCGGTTTTCTGATGAACATATTCAAAATCCCATTCTCTCTGCTCATGGACCTGGATTTCCTCCAGATAATTCTTCTCCGGATCTTCAGACTTCTCGGGATGCAGTTTTCCCAGGACACAAATATCTTTGCGAATCTGTTCTACTGTAATACCCAGCAGTTTTTCCACATTCGGGCTGACGTAATCTGCCTTATAGGTTTTTGCATCCAGCATCAGAAAGACATCATCCACATTCATGGACAGCTTTTGAAACAGCTCGTCTCTGTACAGGATCTCTGCATCCTTTCTCCTAAGGTTTGTCCTGCTTTTTTGAATAATAAGACTGATAAGAAAGGCAGCAACACAGAGCACGACTGCCCCCACCAGGAGCACCGTACTAAGCTGCAGACTGTTCATACTGGCATTGACAATGTCCGCCTGAACGATTCCCAGAAATATCCAGTCCTGAATATCTGATTTTTCATAGACCAGATAGTAGTTTCTTCCATCCAGATTTACCATCATCGCATCCGTATGTCCTTCTTTAAACTTCTCCGAAAGTTTCAGGATTTCTTTTTCAGATATATCGGAATGCTCTCTCAAAATGCCAAAGAAATTATACACGTTCCCCCATGACTCAGAAGAATGATTGACCACGACACGACCGTCCGGATGAACAACATAGCTCTTGGCATTTCCATTGAAAGCAGAAATATCCAATATATTTACGATATCAGAATTTTCATAAGCAATGGCAATCGCATCATATTCAAATCCCTGATAGCTTCCATGAGCCCTGGGAGTGGCAAAAACAAGCAGCTGGGATTTTCCGGGAACTGCTGCGTTCGTTATCACATCATTTCCCTGCCGGATCTCCTCTTCAATATTTTCCTGTAATCCAAGAAACCCGGTTTCTCCTGTTGTCATCTTATAGTTCCCGTCAGCTGACAGAAAATAAAATTCTAAAAAGCCTGCATCGTCCTGTGCTTTCTCAATATAAGCGCAGATTTCGTCTTCACTGGAGATATTCTGCAGATTCTCCCCCCACATATGAAGATAAGTCAGATTTTTATTTGTCAGTTCCCTTAACATATTATCAGACTGATGAAAGACCTCCGTCAGATGAGAAACACTTTCCTCATAAACAGTTTCCGACACAAACTTGAAATATTGGAAAACAGTCAAAACAATTCCAAGAAAAACAGCGATAAAAGCAACCAGCCTAAATCGTTTTCTCCTAACAGATTCTTTTCTGTTTGTATGGTGATTCTTAATATTCATTCTTCTCATCTCACATTAATGTAATCTTCCGGTTCCGCAAGAACGGCATTGCCATCTGAAACATATCCCTTCCAGGTATCTTTTACAAAGGTATCCTCTTCCTCAAATACAAGCTTATCTTCTGTCGGGTAAGCTTCCATGTGTTTTGATATCGCAAGGCAGGTTACCGTGAATTTATCCGTGTCCTGAACTGTTTTTCCATCCTTTGTAACTTTGCTTAGTGTATAACCATCCTCGGTTTCTCTGACTTCCACAGAAATACCACTGAACACAGGCAGAGAGCCACGGTTAAAGGGAATGAAGCCTCCCTGGTAACCTTCTACAAAGTTTCTGACTACCTCTGTCAGTTCTGCCCCGCTCATCTTACAGCTATATGCGGAAAGACTATTTGGCATGATCATATTGCCTGCCATTTTTTCTGTATAACCAGCCTTCAGCACGTTTCCCGTAAAGCTGTTTCCTGTTGCGATCAGCACATCTGTCCCGTAAATGTCACGCAAAGTGTTTGCCATGACCGAATAAGCCTCATTTCCTCCACTGCTATGAAAGCGGTTGGAATAGGATTTCTGTGAATCCAGCACGACGTTCTCAGAAACAGATTTCTCCTCAAGGAGCTGGGCATTAAAGGACTGGTAGGCCTGCTCTGCATCGTATTCTCCTGAAATCATCTTTGAAACCACATCCCTGGAAGCAGAGAAAAAATCATTTGACGCAATGCGGATATACATATGGTTTTCTTCAATCACAGGTTTTACATCCTGCAGATATTCCGTAAGCTTGAGATCCACATCCTGGCTGTAGCTTAGCAGATCCTGTCCATCATAAATGATCCGGTTCTGTGCATCCTCTGAAAGCATTGTGGCCAGTACCTTCATGGCTTTCTTCCGTCGTGTTTCATTCTGTGTCAGATCACGGTTCAGTGCCACCTGGAAATATGGCGTAGTCATCAGCCACTTTTCTCCGTTCGCTTGAAAAAATGGCAGAAATATTGTGTTAATGCCCTGATCCTGAAACATTTTTACACCGGAAGAACTGCCAAAGTACATGGCAAGCTTACCACTTCCATACATTTCAATTACATCATCATAATTCATATCCAGATCATCCTGGCTCAGTCCTGTATCCTGGATAAACTGTTCCATACGTTCAAAAGCCTCCGGCCAGACTGTACTGTCCAGACCTTCCTTCTTTGTATTGTCCGGATCACTGTAAGTGGTGCGCCACTTGCGTCCGGCTACAGAAGACAACTCTGATGCAGACAGGCCCTGCAGTGTTTCCATACAGGTATAATCATAATAATAGTCTGCAGTAAATCCGCGGATACCTACCTTCTCAAATGCCTGACAGGCAGAAACGAAACTCTCATAATCCGTTGGCAGGGGAATATCATACTCTTCAAAAAGGTCCTTGTTCACTACAAATCCATGAGCATCCGCACAGACCGGAAGCCAGTTTATGCTTCCGTCTTCATTCATAAAATTGCTGAGGTAGGTATCATAGACAGCACCTGCCGCATTGGTTGTGGAAAGATCCATCAGACTGTCTTTCAGGGGACTTGCATCATGCAGGGAAAAGCGGCAGCAGGTTATAATATCCGGCAATCCACCGTTTTCATTCAGGAATCTGTAGAAATCCAGATCATTATTTCCTACCACAAATTCAACGTTGATATCCGGAAGCTGTTCCTGTATATACGGTGCATATTTTTCATATAGACTTGTGCTCCATAAATACACCGTGATCGTTTCTGCATCTTCTTTCTCTGCACTCTTCCCGCCGCAGCCTGACAAAAGTGATATGGCTGTCACCATCGCCAGAAGTACGGAAAATAACTTATTCCTTTTTTTCTTTTTCATCATGGATTCTTCCTTTGAGATTATTTTCTACTGATTTATTGATTACTTTTATTAATAGTTTTGCCTCAACCGGTTTTGCAATGTGCTCATCCATTCCTGCTTCTTTTGCCCTTAGTCTGTCCTCCGTGAACGCATTTGCTGTCATTGCAATGATCGGAATCCTCCCTGCATCCTCTCTGTCCATGGAACGGATCGTCCTTGCTGCTTCGTATCCATTCATGACCGGCATCATAATATCCATAAGAATAACATCTAATTCGCCAGGTCTGCTTTTTCTGAATAGTTCCACAGCCTCCTGTCCATTCCATGCTTTTGTCACGGCTGCACCTGCATTCTGAAGCATAAATTCAGCAATTTCCATATTCAGTTCATTGTCTTCTGCCAGAAGAATATGCAATCCCTTTATAGACTTTTCCGATACCTCCTTCTGTTCTCCACGTTTATCTGTATCCGGATCTATTTTAAATGGGATCCTGATCACAAATGTAGTTCCTACGCCTTCTTTACTTTCAAAGGTAATGGTTCCGCCCATTTTCTCTACCAGTTTTTTGGTAATCGGCATTCCCAGACCTGTTCCGGCAAATTTTGTGCGGCTTCCGGTATGTTCCTGCGCAAATGGTTCAAAAATGTGTTTCTGGAATGCCTCTGTCATCCCGATTCCAGTATCCCGGCAAACAAATTCTATCGTCGTCATTCCCGGCTGTTTGTATGTCATTTCCCTGCAGCCGATATATATATATCCATTTTCTCTGTTATATTTCACTGCATTTGACAGGACATTCATCAGAATCCGTTTCATATGCACCGGACTTCCGATAAGATTCCAGTGCGTAACTTTTTTTTCCTCCCGCACAATCCGAATATTCTGTTCTGCGGCCATCTGTTCGATTACAACAAGTATTTCCTCAGAAATATTGCTCAGATTAAATGGCATCTCTTCCAGAACCACTTCATCCGACTCCAGCTTACTCATATCCAGAACTTCATTTATCATTTCCAGCAGTAAATGGGATGCCTCTTTGATCTTTTTCCTGCATTCTGTCTGTTTCTCTATATTGTCTGCATAATGGTCAGCCACATTGATCATGCCGCAGATTCCATTAATTGGTGTACGGATATCATGACTCATCCTTTGGAGAAATTCTGTCTTCGCCCGATTGGCAGCTTCTGCCTTTTTTGCTGCTACCAGAAGTTCTTCCCTGTATTTTTCCTCTTTTTCCAGCTCCTGTTTCTGATGTGCCTGATTGGTTCTGTATCCCCAAAACAAGAATATACTAAATATCAGAAAATAAAGAAAAATGACACCTATTACACTTAACGGGAGGTTATGGAATACTTCCGTATCCGGAAGATACGCATAAATATAGTAATCCCGCTGCTTCAACATGATTCCATAGCATCCGGTTCCTTCATTCTTCAAATGAAAAATGTGCTGACTGTCTGTATGCTTTTTCATTGCCTGAACAACCTCGTTATCCGTAGCATCCTGCCCCAGCAGACTCTCATCGTTGCTGGCAATGACGGTTCCCTTATCTGTGACAATAATCGTTCCATCTTTCTTGGTACTATAACCACTTAAGAGGTTTTGTATCGTCAGAGTATAATTTCTGACAAATTCAGGAGATGTATAATAGTAGATCGCTACGATACCCGGTGCATCTTTTCTGGCACAGGCTGCAACGTCAATACGTGACCCATCTTCCCTGCTAATCCGTTCCGCATAAGTTCTTTCTTCATATCCGGTAAAATCCATGATTATATCTTTTTGCAGATAATCTGTAATCTCATCCGTCAGAGACTCATCCATGCTGTATTCGTAGTCCGTCTTGCCCTCTTTATCCAGTACAAGGATACCGTCTACCCAGAGGGTCTGCAGATTTTCCTTCAGGAATTCCTGGTCTAGCTGACCGCCGCTTTCTGTTTCCATGTCAATATTCGAACTCATCTGTCTGGCACTTTCAATGGCACGGAGGAGACTTTTGGATTCCGAAGATTCGTTGTAATGGGTGTAGGTTGAGCACTGTACTTTCACATAGTTTACAATCTCTACCATTCTTTTCTCTGCTTCCGCTTTCTCAATATAAAAAAAGCAAAACAGGGAAACTACAGCCACACAGACTCCAAATATAATACCGGTTATTTTAATCCGTTTTTCTTTTTTCCTTTTCTTAATATCCAAGATCATCCACCTCCAGATACTTCTCCGGATCATCCAGATATTTTCCAATGATTTTCAGAGTCGTGCCATCCTGGCGCATTTCTTCCAGCGTCTGTTCCATCTGCTCACAGATTCCTCTGTCATCTTCTTTTGCAAAGGCAACACCTATCCCAGTGATCATCAGAGGTTCTTCCAAGATACGGAAGCTTGTGTCGTAGTCCTTCATATACTGGATGATAGATTCCTCATGTGCAGCAGCTGCATCCACATAGCCTTTTCCCAGAAAGGTATAAATCAGTTCTCTGTGTCCAAGACTGATCAGATTGCCCAGTTTTGGAATTCTCTCATCCGTCCGGTTCAGAAAGATGCCTTCTGGTTTGGTTGTAGACTGGACAGCCAGGTTCTTCCCCTCCAGGTCACTCAGCTTATAGATATCACTGCTCTCATTTACAGCAACCACCTGACGGCTTGCTATGTACGGTCCGGCCCAGCGGTAATCATCAAGGCGTCCTTCCATAGAAAAGCAGCCCATGATACAGTCAATCTCTCCGCTCTCTACCAGTTCTTTTTTCTTCTCCCAGTTGATCTGGACAACGTCCACCTGATACCCCATTCTTTTGAAAGCTTCTGTAGCCAGTTCTACATCAATTCCTGTGGGAATCCCGTCTTCATTCAGGTAATTGTATGGTGGATAACTGTCACTGCCAAGTGTAATGACAGGTTTTTCCGTTTCATTCTTACTGATATTTGTATTTTTACATCCTGCCAGGGTGGCCGCCAATATTCCCACAAGCAGAATCGCTGCAGTTACTCTTTTTCGTTTTGTTTTCATTGTATTCCTTCTGTTTGTTTATGTTTTCCTGTTTTATAGCATCAAAATATCCGGCAATTCCTATAAATTCGTCTTTCATTAAAGAAGACAATAATCATCACTTAACTCCAACTGTTATAATTATTTTGGGTGAAAACCGTTTATATTCTACACCCATATATCCTATCTGTGCAAGAAAAAAAATTTGTGCCCCTTATTATTTTTAACCGGGCATATGCCTTGTTGGTTTCATTGTATACAATACAGGCAGCTAGAGCGTGCCCTCAAATGCTTTCTGCAAGATGTGCGTCACGGTTTGTGGGAAATTTATTAAAAAAATATCAAAAGAAATAGAATAATCGAAAATGAAAGAATCATACCAAGAATGGTTAAAACAAAAATATAACTCTTTTTCTGCTGAAATCTGACGAAGTTAAAATTCCGTCAGGTTTCAGCAAATAGCTGGGCGAAGAAAAAAATTCTAGAGCGTGCCCTCAAATGCTTTCTGCAAGATGTACGTCACAGTTTGTGGGGAATGCGGATTGCAGAAATGATCTTGATGGCAGACTATAAGATCACAGTCTCTCTCTTACACAGGTTATGTCCATCTCTCCCAGGATATGGCTGATGTCAGTATAGGTAAAGCCACGGCGGAGGAGATAGCCCATGAGACGGTTCATTTCTTTTTCATTTAGCCGGGTGGAAGGCTGATACTTCTTCTCTACGGAATTTCTCAAAATGGCTAACTCATCAGGCTCTTCTACCTCCGCAGCACGCTCCCAGGCACGCACCGCAGTCTCATGGTCGATGCCCCTTCCCAGAAGTTCCTGGAGGATCCTCTGACGGCTCTTTGTGCCCATACGAAAAGAAATGTAATTCTCCGCATACCGGTCATCGTTTAAATATCCATAGGAACGTACATAATTCATGGCATCTTCCACTGCTTCTGCTGAAAAGCCTGCCTGACGCAGCCGGTCAGACAGGCCCTTCTCTGTACGGTCCATATGCTCCAGAAGCTTCATTGCCTTTTTTCGTGCGTTCTTCTGCTCTTCGGACGGTACTTGCATACTTTATTCCTCTTCTGCCTCAGCTGCCGGAGCAGCAGCTGTCTCAGATCCGGCTTTCTTATCTGCCTCCTCACCTTCTGTTTCTCCAGGGATCAGATTATAATGAACACGGACCTTATGCTCAATCTCATCGCAGATATCCGGATGCTCTTTCAGGAAAAGCTTGGCATTCTCACGGCCCTGTCCGATTTTATTTCCCTCGTAGGCATACCATGCCCCACTCTTGTTTACAATCGAATTCTCTGCTGCCAGATCCAGGATGTCTCCCTCTTTGGAAATACCGGTACCAAACATAATATCAAATTCAGCCTGCTTAAATGGCGGAGCCACCTTATTCTTCACGATCTTGATACGAGTATGGTTACCAACCATCTCACCGCCCTGCTTCAATGTCTCAACACGACGTACATCCATACGCACTGAGGAATAAAACTTCAGTGCACGGCCACCTGTAGTCGTCTCCGGGTTTCCAAACATAACGCCAACCTTCTCTCGAAGCTGGTTGATAAAGATCACAACACAGTTAGACTTGCTGATTATGGCAGTCAGCTTACGAAGTGCCTGAGACATCAGTCTCGCCTGAAGTCCTACATGGCTGTCTCCCATGTCACCGTCGATCTCGGCCTTGGGAACCAGGGCTGCAACGGAATCAACGATGATAATGTCAACTGCACCGGAGCGTACCATTGTCTCTGCGATCTCAAGTGCCTGCTCTCCGTTATCTGGCTGCGAAATATAAAGGTTGTCAATGTCAACGCCAATATTCTTGGCATAAACAGGATCCAGAGCATGCTCGGCGTCGATAAATCCTGCGATTCCTCCACGCTTCTGCACCTCTGCAACCATGTGCAGGGCAACGGTAGTCTTACCGCTGGACTCAGGTCCGTAAATCTCTATGATACGTCCTTTAGGCACACCGCCTACTCCAAGTGCGATGTCCAGGCTCAGGGATCCTGTAGGCACTGTCTCTACCTGCATATTGGCACTGGATTCTCCAAGCTTCATTACAGAGCCCTTACCGTACTGTTTCTCAATCTGTCCAAGGGCTGCTTCCAGAGCCTTCTTCTTCTCTTCATTTATCATTATCCTAATCTCCTTATTCATTCTCCAAATACGAACCTATGTTCGTTTCATCTGTACTACATAGTATCTTAATTCAGATAACTTGTCAAGGGTTTCCTGAAATTTCTCTTCCTGTTCACAAATCCAGACACCACCTCCTGAACTCCAAACCAGAAGAACTGCGTATTCCGGCAGGACCTTTTATATTTCACAGAGAGAATGATTTTCTCCTCTTTAAATACTAACAAAAACAAATTACTGGAATCTGTCCTGAACAAGGACATAGAACTATCTTATGTAGAATACCGAATATCTTAAAAAGAAAGGCTTCGAGAAAACCACTGTCTGTATCCCCATCATAAAACAAAAGCTCCGGGAATACAAGACTATTTTTTTACAGTCCTGCTCCCGAAGCCTTTCAATATAATCCTATGCTGTTAGAGTCAAAAGGTTATTTTGTCCCCAACTTGATATCCACGAATTGCTCCGCAGCAAAGCTGCTCCCACAATTCTCCTATTTTGCAGGCAATCTCATTCACCCCTGCTGAAGCACGCTTCTTACGTGTGCCACTTCCTCCTGGGTTGCCTTTGCGGCAGGGACGTAATATCCCTTTGCACGGGCAATCTGATAGAGTTCTTCCTGGGACATTTCACACTGGTTCCGCATCTGTTTCAAGGTCTGCTTCAGCTGTGGATTCTCTGTCTGAGGAATCATCTCTCCATATCTTGTCAGCTCCCCGTTGATTCCCGCCAGGGTATCCGCTACCATTGTCTTTTCATTCATCCTTGTCCACCTCCTACTGCAAATACTGCATCAGCTGCTGTTTACTGTTCATGGCAGATTGTGCTGATTTCTGAAAGAATTGCCTTACCTCCATATCTGAGGCCTGCTGTGCATACTCTTCCATCTTGCAATGCGTAGTGTCAAAACCACCAATGAGATGCCTTAAATTCTGTAGATCAAGTTCTGAAATCCCGTTCATAGCTCTTCCTCCTGTTTTTATTGGCGGACCCATAATAGAGCTTTATGTGTGACAGGCAATTTTGTTGGAATCCCCTGTTACACATAAAAATACAGGAGAAGGTATCCTCTCCTGTATTTCATCAGGCCACCTTTTACAAAAGATAGTATGCCCGCATTTTCTTCTTTTATGTGGATCAATTACAAGAATGAACTTTTAACACAATCTATTCTCCGATGAGCCAATTGTACATCTCTTCATACTGGCGTGCAGAACTGCCCCATGAGAAATCTTTTGCCATGGCACGGTCTACCATTTTATTCCATTCACGTTTCCTGTCATAGAAGATCTGCTCTGCATAACGTACTGTAGAAAGCATTTCATGTGCATTGTAGTTACAGAAGGAAAATCCTGTTCCGGTTCCCTCAAATTCGTTGTATGGCTCAACCGTATCCTTCAGTCCACCTGTCTCTCTTACGATAGGAAGTGTACCGTAACGAAGGCTCATCAGCTGGCTAAGGCCGCATGGCTCGAAAAGAGACGGCATAAGGAATGCGTCTGCTGCTGCATAGATTCTGTGTGACATACTCTCATCATAATAGATCTGTGCAGAAACCTTGCCGTGGTATTTCCAGTCAAAATGACGGAACATATTCTCGTAGCGCTCATCTCCTGTACCAAGTGCCACAATCTGAACAGAATCCTGGCAAAGCTCATCCATCACATAAGCGATAAGGTCAAAGCCCTTCTGGTCTGTAAGACGGGAAACAATACCGATCATCATAGTCTTCGGATCCTGCTCAAGCCCCAGATCCTTCTGAAGCTGGATCTTATTCTTCACTTTCTCTTTGCGGAATGTGGTCGCATTGTAGTGTGCAGACAGGTTCACATCTGTTTCCGGATTAAAATCATTGTAATCAATACCGTTCACAATGCCACGCAGGCTGTTAGAACGTGCACGGAGCAGTCCATCCAGGCCTTCTCCGTAAAATGGAGTCTTGATCTCCTCTGCATATGTATTGCTTACTGTGGTAACTGCATCAGCAAATACAATACCGCCCTTCAGGAAATTTCCATCCTTATAGGCCTCCAGCTTATCTGGTGCAAAGTAATAGTCAGAAAGTCCTGTAATCTCCTTGATGGTCTTCACATCATATACGCCCTGGAATTTCAGGTTGTGAATAGTCATGATGGTCTTGATTCCCCAGAAGAACTGATTCTGCTGGAAGCTGTCATGAAGATAAACAGGTACAAGTCCTGTCTGCCAGTCATGGCAGTGGATAATGTCCGGGCGGAATCCGATTACCGGAAGGACGGAAAGGACAGCCTTGGAAAAGAATGCAAATTTCTCCAGATCCCACGGAACGCTGTCGTAAGGCTTCGGTCCACTGAAATAATACTCATTATCTATAAAATAAAACTGTATTCCATCATACTCCATATGCAGAACACCTACATAGCAGTTCTTATATCCAATATCCATGTAGAAGTGTGTGACATACTCCATTTTATCTTTCCATTCCTGCTTCATGCAGGCATATTTCGGTAGAATCACACGAATGTCAAAATATCTTTTATCAAAACATTTCGG